>JAAUXT010003612.1_pt1 | contig 52335 bp, 49 predicted proteins | sample 7278171 | NCBI WGS metagenome assembly JAAUXT01 (sample SAMN14350112, study PRJNA611818) | marine sediment metagenome | isolation source: surface marine sediment (1.8m) | place: French Polynesia: Moorea | collected 2018-08
AAATGTTGCTGCAATTGTTCTTCTTGATGAATTAAAAAACCGCATTTCAAAAGCTCCCTCAGTTCCCCACATATCGGACGACGAACACCAATTCCTGGATCTCCCACGTACGTTTCTGTTCCGCGTAGTTCTCCAAAATTCTTCAGAATTTTGGGCTTTTATTATGGTGTTCCTACCCTGCAAGTTCCACCATTCAGGCAAGGCTGGTGCAAGCAGTCGTCGACCTCCATCTCGCAGTTGGTGCCCGAGAATCCGGGCGGGCACTCGCACGTGTAGCTGCCCTGCCCCGTGTTGGTGCACGTCGCGCCGTTCCGACACGGCGTGTGGTGCGTGCAGAAATTCAAGTCTGTGAAACACAAAACGAGGGCACATCTCAGTGAAGATTCTGCATCTCTTTCTGCAGCACCGAAGTGAAAAGCGTATTTAACATGTTGGGTTTGAGTGTAGTTTAGCAAATGAGTGGCCACCACATTGGTTCTTGGTGCTAATTTATAATTAATGGGTAATGGGAAACTGAACATGTTGGTTTCTGGAACTGTTCCAAATTGAACACGCTTTTGCACAGCTTTTTTGTTCATGTCCGATACATGCTGAGTTGGCACATGTCGCGTCAAGCCACGCTGACATGAGATTCTGTGCGTTGCATTTGCGCCGCGACAAGGAATGTTTCACTGAAGCTGTGAACCACCAAAGCAGGGTACTTCTGTTTCTTGCAGAGAAAAAGCCACTTTATGGACATTCCTTCAGTTGTCGCTCGCAAGGGAACAGATTTTTAGTTTCTCATGCAGAAACGTCCGCTCTTCATTTGACATTTGAAAGAACAGATAACGTCGAGGGTCGTACTCTGATGCCCAGTGATAAGTGTGTAAAGCTGGCCAGGTGTTTGGGCATTTGGCGCAGAATTGGTTTATTTTTTCTTGTTTGCTCCGTCCATATATGGTAATTTATCTTCATGCAAGGGGATGTTTACCCGAAACCGCACACGCTGAAGGTTACACGAGAGGATAAACCAGGTGGCGGACAAACCTGAGAAACACCATCGAACCTCACATCCCCCAAAGGATATTCAGTCACCTTTGGTTTGTGTCAAACGTTCCGCGCATTTCGTTCAGACAAACACCAAATGGTGGAGAACTGAAACCACGCGTTGACGTTTCGCATGAATGCGTGAAACCTTTATTTTTTTGCAATTTTTCGATTCTCTGCAACTGTTCGATGTAAAATGCTGCAGCCAGAATGACAGTGGTGTATTTGTGTTTGACGGCCCATCGACTTTGGGTATCAATATCGCAATAAGTCCACACAAAGTTGACACATCTTTTTAATTTCCCGTTTGCCGCACTCAGCTGCTGGATTTACGAGCAATTTTATCAAGTGAGCACGATCTAATTACCAGGCACAAGGCGCTACATCTCCAGCTCTCTACTCTTGCAGTCTTACATGCCCAATGTATTTTACTGTGCTGAGATTTTCTGAGCTTCAGCAAATTTTCAGTCCATTGCGTGCTTGCATGACTGACAGTCCGATGGACATGCAACGAAATTTGTGGATGAAGGATTGACGTGCACAACGATTAGCCCAAATCTTGGGCATAACAAGTTCAATCAACTGGGTCAACGTGTGCAGCTTGATTAATTTGATCGCGGGAGTAGAGGATCAGGCAAAGGGGTCACCAGGCCATTTTCCCACTCAAGTCGATGATGCACAGCTTTTCCTTTTGAGGTTTTTCAAATATTCATCGGAAGTTTGATTCTGTGCGTGATCGAATTGTTGTTATGCTGTGAGCGTTCGAAGGCAAATTGTGTCCTCCCTCTCAATCAGATTTTGACGTGCCTGCCATTGCAATCACTACGCAAATGTTGAATCGTTCTTCGCAGCATAAATCACTTTGGCAACGCGAGATTGGCTGATAACAGAACGGGCCCTGCCTAACCTGGAGCGAAAAAGGTGTGTGTAACTGACACCCCGATCATTGCGCGATCAATATACTACAGACGTAATCAGAAAATTTCAACGTCAATACCACGCTTGTTTGAATAGCTGCAACACCGCATCAGAAAAAGTGTGCTAATGCTTGCAGCCCCAACACGTGCAGTCCGCACAGCCCGCTGTGGGAATCGTTCTGAGTCTTATTGCAGTTTGTGTTGCCAGTGGATTCCAAGCCACGTTCAAGCTCACTCAGTTCGTCGAAGAGATTGGTCACAAGAATGAACACGGCCAACCAAGAGGGTTTCAAAAATTGGACTTCAGAAGTCCCAAGAGTTGTGAACGGTGTTCAACCGATCAGTGAATCACTCCATGACAGTCGAGCTGCCTTGACTTGAGCCCCTTTTTTTGCTGCATCTCACAGAGCTTGGCAAATCCTTATCCAATTGTTATGCCAACCCGTCTGCCAAAATTTTTGAATGCGAGATGAAATTTTCATTGCCATGCATGGCGCGTGTTCATGCACTCTTCATGTGACGCTTCTAATACTCAGGGCGCGCTTGAGACATCCAGAGCCTAAATTCACTTCACTGGGATCCATTTTGTTTGTCTCGCTTTCCTTTAACTTTGTCTGCCCAATTTCTAGGACCAACAATTTGAACTGGCTTTTCAAATAACTCAGATAAAACATACCTTGGTTGCAGAATAGTCCTCCCCAACCCTCTTCGCACTGGCACTGCCAGGGCTGGTCGGTGCAGGTTCCGTGCTGACAGCCAGGGTACGGGATGCATTGGTCACAGTGCCGGCCCTGCCAACCCAACTTGCACCTGAAATGCGAAATAATTTGTTAGCCACGCAAACGTTTTAAAATTCAGCTCAAGTACTCAATCGGCACACAGGAAAAATGTATGGGTCTCATTTTTGTAGACTTGTTGCGAAAATTAGCACTTCAACGTATCAACAATCTGTCACACCGTGCGATGCTTCAGGGTACGCCACAAATGTCAGCTGCTGAGTTATTGACGGTCAAACATGAATTTTAGAAACAGTTGAGTTCTTCCCATGGGCAAGTTTGGACGTTTCTAGGCTTCCAGCAAGCTTCTAAACAAAACATAACTTATCGACGCGACTGTTGCGCGTCTCGTTGCGCAACTCATCGAACTTCATCGATTTCATTCGAGAAGAGAAAAACAAGCGGAGCGTGAGGATGATCAAATCAGATTAATTTTTGGAAACCAGCTCACTGCTCTATTTCGGGGAGCTTCCTCCGTATTTGGAAAGGATTACCAGGCTTTTCAAAGGTTCAGCCACAGACACCATCGACTTCGTTTTCCCCAAGTGCCGGAGCACAAAAGTTACTCGGTCGCATCGTGCGGGGTATAATGTGAACTGTCAATAGGATTGAACTATCTGCTTATTAGTCCGATTATAGAGCAATCTGTCCCCCAGAGAAATGGATTTTTGTGCCTTTCATCCGCCGAGGTGGCCCTTGAATAGGTGAGAGGCCGCAGAATGTGAAATGTGTCCCCAGTAAGGTCTCCTAGTTACACAAAACAACACGACAGGATATCGATACAGCTTCAGGCCAACCCAGGCACAGAACTTTTTTGATGAGTGTTGTTGTGACTCTATTCGTAACGTTTTCTTCTTGAACGTTGGTGAATATTCCTTTGGATCTGGGTCAAACAACTGTGGCAAAATTACGGGACTGAATGTCCCTCACGCATCACTTTTTGCTCTGTTCCCAGTCGTGTCCACAGGAGACTCTCCTCATCGATCGGGGACCTGAGCTGCACGCGTCGTGTCAAGCATCACCTGCGCACGCGGGCTCCGTACGAAACCTTCACGTTATCGACGAGTGAATGCTAATCAATAACAGTATCGCTGATCTGGAAGCGACATTTTGTCCCTCGCCCCTTTCTCTGTTGTTCACGCTACGATTGACAACGCAATCCACTTTGATCTATGCTGACAAGTTTGCGATCGCTTCAATTGTTTCGTCAAAGACTTTCAAAATTGGCCCTGCACTTTTTGTTGCTCTGACAAGAAATTTCACAATTTCAAATTCAACCCCCTGCAAGCAACGGATTAATAATTTATTTGTCGCCTGAAACCCAATCAAGTTTATCCAAATAGCTTCTCTTATCTATTCTGCGTTAATAATTTTTTTTACCCCGCAACCAGACAAGTGTAAATAACTGTGAAAAGCCTTTGTTTAGCAGTTGCCGTTGGAGGATTTCGCGAGTGGCAAAAAAAGAGACAACCTGATCGATAATTAATGATTTCAAAAGTTCCTTCGATGTAGTTTTTACAGGAACAGGCCTTTGGATTGGTGCCTCCAGTTTCATATTCATTCGCATTTGCGCTTTTCAATACTTACTTGCATTCATTGGGTCGATCGCACGTTCCGTGCTCCGGATGGCAACCAGGCAAGCACACGGCTGAAACAAAACAAAACATCATCAAAACATGGTTTCAAAGTGTGGTGTTGGTGGTGAACTATTTCAGTGCTTCTTGTGTGTAACTTGGAACCAAGCACTGTCAAGCCTGGTCCCAGACCAATTCAGTATTTGTTGTCTCCTGGAAAATGACGTGTAATCTGGTGCGCGGCTCCTCACTGATTCGGGGAGACTTCAAGGACAAAATGACGGCGACGATGGGACGATGGCTGCGGAAACTTTCATGAGCCTTCACAAAAATTCAAACATGGACAAATGTTGAATTTATTGTTCTTCGTTGGAAACAAAAAACGATGATTGTGTTTTTTTTTCGTCATGCATGTGACGAAGTTGAACGAGGTCAAACAATTGCAAAACCTCTGACTTTGTGGCCAGGTGCACATGTTTGATTTTGTCTTTCTGAACGGCATGCCCTAATATGGTTGAAGAGAGCGTGGGAAAGTTACTTGGTTGCTGCCAACTTTTTTAATCCATCACCTAGATCTAATGCTACTTTAATGGTCTGTTCACAGCAAGGCCTCTATCATCGGGGAAACCTGGAAAAAGTGCAGCTGAACGTACAGTTCTGCGTGAAGTGTGCAAACAAGACTTTGGGTGTCACGTTGGGTGACGTCGCTGTTTCAAGACAGATGTACCTTTGTTGGTCAGCAGCATTTGCTGCAGAGCAATGGTCATTTCTTGACCAGCTGCCTAAGTATGTGGAGGCACAATGAAAACAATGTGGGCCACACACCTCGCTTGACCGCGTTTTCATGAACCGCGGTACTCCTCAGAACCCGCGCTACTTCGGGCGACTCGTCCGCCCCTGAACAAAGCTCGCCCGATTGTTCTTTCACCTTGTTTTGTCCAAGCGACCAAGGACGAAAACAAACAAACTGGCTTCACAAACGAGACACTTTGCAAGTTGCGCACTCAGTACATCACCGACAATTGTGCAGTTTCGTTCACAACGTCCCGGTTGTCAGGGAGCCCAGTGTCACCGATCTCTGAGACAAAGGGGTTTGTGTTTTTCTGAAACTGCATCGATTCAAGTTTCTCAGAAATCCCGTAAAACGACCACGCAGCAGAAGGCAGCTCTGAGATTGATAGGTTTCATGTCTGAAATTCCCCTCGAAAGCAGAATGCTGAAGAATAACAAGCGCAGCACAATAGTTTTCGTTACACAAACGACAGGAACGTTTCAGGTTGAGTTCGCGACCTTTTTCGTCGGGTCTTTTACTGTAGGAAAATGAGCATCATCACTTCAACCCTCCTCTTTCCCTTTTCTCCACTGGCTCAATACCCTCTGCTTGGTTCACGTCGGCCTAGTTCCCGGGGTCGTGCCAAATACAGACACGCGACCGGCTCTGTGTATGCAACCTCAACTGTAAATTTTACATGCGTTGAACTTTCTGCCATTCCAGACCCCCTGGTTCAGCTCAGAACTTTCACCAAGAGGCTCCTGCGACAAGGAAGCCACTGATGCATGCAAGCAGCATTTCTAAAGCGATGGTGGCTTTCCCACGCCCCGGGTTTGGCACATGCTGTCGAGACATTACGTGTGCCACCCTCCATATTCATAGTCATAAAGAGTGCGCTGCCCCAGCAATCGCTCACCTGGCTCGTTTACTCACACACAACAAGGGTTCCCAATGTCACTTTCAACTGCATGTATCAGAAACCATTTTATCAAACAACTGACCCTCGGAACCATCTCTGACAACATCTTTCTACGCATTTTGGTTTTCATGAGTCCCCTCCCCCTGCACCCCAGCGTGACTTGATCTCCGAACCGATTTCAATCCCAGTTGAGGTTTCTGATGCACCGATAAGATTGATTCAATGATCACAATGGACATTTTCCTGTCAAAGCTGCAATCCCGCGCGCGTAACCCCACTTAGTGGACAGTTACGCACGCGAGGCACTGGAATGCGCCTCACGCGGAGCGGTCCAGTAGACGCTGTTTCGTCCAGCGATGACCTGTTCACATTCACTTCAACAAAATCGGACTTGCTTTTGTTGAACAGTGCATGCTCTGTTCCGTGATGGTCTTGTATTGATTCATTTTCTGCACAGAATGAGATATTAAACACAATTAGGAAGTAAGACACTCTTCCAGTGTGGACACAATTTTTTCGTTGCAAAGAAGCAATTACCAGTTTGTCCTGAATTGACCGTTTCCTTGCGTGAAGCACAAAACTAAAACGTATTGATCTGGCAACTTCTTGCGTGTTGAGCTGCGTGCTTCAGGACGAGGAAACTGATCATTTCTTGATCGTGTGGGCAGCATGCCACTGCGTTGGAGTTGAGTTCCATGACGGCACCGTGGGCGAGCTTGGAGAAGGGCGAGACGATCCAGGTGGAGGGGCAATCAAAGGCAGCGCAAATCTCGCTTTCATGTAATGTTGACCAAAGCATTGGGAGATGAAAGTTCTCGTTTGTTGGACGGTGCACTGTGGCCAGGTGCTTGTGCGCCACACGTGGCCAATGTCCGTCCATTCTCCAGTATCAGGCTAATCCTTTACACAACAGTTGCGCACGTCAGTTTGAGAGAACTCGAATTTATCCATAAACACAAAGTGCTCCTCAGTCAACATTTGGAATGTAACAGCAGTTCTCAGTTGGTTTTCTCACAAAGGTTACAATGTGCATGGAGGTGTACGTTACAGTACATCAGATGTTACGAGATTCTTAGTCTTGTACCTCAAGGTTGCAGCAGATGGATAGAGGGCTAATAGAGCGAGCAACCGGTACAGTTGTCTGTCTGTCTGTGTGTTGTACACCCGGGATTCTGATCTAGATTTCCTGGAGGCTGCAGCGGAAGCCACTGGAGAAATAAGAGCCCGTGGCAACTGTCAGGTGCTTCGCTACTCCCCACAGAGCTCGATTATTTGTGTGAGGCTTCCATAAGTACATGTCTCCTGGGTAGTAACATTCCTTGCAAAAACAACGCGTGGTTTCTTTTTTGTCCCCGATGCATTCGAGTGGCGTGCGAGAGAGCACCTCTGCTGTCGTATCTCACGAGGTTCCCCCGGCGAAATCGAACAGGGAAGTGTCGCAGATTCGAACACGACAACGTTTGTTTCACTTCTCCATTGGAATCTGTGGCCCACAAGAGCAGACATGATGGCTTTGCAGCTTCAAGGAGGGCCGACAACGTTTTCTTCATTCAAAAACCATTTGTTACTCTTTCGTTCACCTGCCGATCTCTCGTTGCGCAAGAAGCAATCTCATTGACAATGCTCCAAACAAGCATGAAACGAAGCCGCACAAAAAGCTGTTGCGCTACGTCCACTGCCTATCTAAGTTTTCCCGATTCCCTATGTCAACAAGCTCCATTAGAGACTCATGATAAAGCTAATCAGTGCTAAACTTGGTGGGTGTGCACCGGCCTCAAAATAAGCGAAGGCTGCGATATTGATCAGGCAGGTGATCGCGGCTCAACTCACCTTCATCGCAGTACGAGCCTCCCCAGCCGTCCAGACACGACTTGGTGCCATTCTGCGTGCACGTGTAGTGACCGAACTTGTCGTCGCGCGGCTTGCAGAGTTCGGAGCACTGCGCGCCGTAGTAGAACTGGTCGCACGTGACGCGGTAGCTGTAGGTGAGGACCGAGGACCCCGGAGACTCCTCCGGAGAGAAGTCGAAATGCTGCCACTCCTCTCCCACCTCCACCGAACTCTGCTTCTTCAGCTGGCTGATCAGCACGCGAGGCGACCCTGACAAAGACAGAGAGAGAATCACAATGAAATGGCAAAGTTGCACAGTTTTTGAAACACAAGACTTTGGAACAACAAGCTGAGGCATTAGATGAGGTTTCGCTTCACATTTTCGTGTTTGGAGGTACTCATAACATCATCTCGGGTGATTTCTGAAAACATTTCCCTGCTATTTCCCCAGACATTGATAAGAAAAAGAGGTTCGGAAGGAGATAGGGAAACACAAGCACGTCGAGGCCAGCGGGACGGCTGTGTGTGTGGGTAAACAGAGTGTGCAGCACTACACATCTGCTCCCTTTGTGATTTACCAGTGACACAGGAAGTTGTTACACATTCTGCGGTGTGATGGGGATTATCACAACACCGCGCAGACACAAAGGAGATTACAATTTCGTGGCCTCAGTTTACTCCTGCCTGTACAATTTCTTGGAACAGAGAAGAGAATTAGCAGAGGGGACTCCCTCTGCAGTCTCCCAAACCTGTCACTTCTCTGTCAATGTTTCCAATGAATTTTGTCACCTGAGTTGACAAAAACATCTCTGTCCATGAGAATCCACAAAATGCGCCAGACAGTGTCAAAGTGATGCGCAAATGCATGTTGTCTGAAAAAAACCTGGTGAACCACAAAATCACAAACACACGATCAGCAGCGTAAATCATTTCGGGGAACTGTTGTTTGTACACACGACGTTTTCTTCCTGTTGAAGGACTCAGAGATCATGGACTTGAATCCACTTCAGCGTACGCTAGAAAACATTGTTGTTCCCACACTACATCACAGAAGTGAGGCCTGTTAGTACTTACAGTAATTACCACTTTGAAGTTTAAGGGCAGACATGAGTAGGGAAGAAGAGGTGGCTCACAGCTCAGAGATTTGAGGGACTCAAGAAGCCAGCTCACTGCTGTGAGTGAGTTCTGCCGATTTCTAGGAGATCCAGAATCTGCAGCAACTACTGCGCGTCTAGTTGCGTGTGGCCGGAGCGGTCTGGAAGGCCAGACAACGAGGACTGCGCGCCCCTGGCTCCACAGCCTGCGCCCTCTTCTTTTGCCCCACATGGACCGACTCAAGAGTGTTTTCAAACAAAATACAAATTCCCTGATAAGAAACTCTGAATCGGGAAGGGCATTTACTTCGCTGTGATGATCAAAGATATCATTCACAACAGTCCCTGCACTTCTTTCTGTTATCTGCGTCAAACATTCGCTGGAGCAGTAACCACCAAGCGAGCTGAAGCTTCAAAATTTTTAATGGACTCGATTCAAAAAATGATCACTTTATTTACCCGACTTTCAATTCAGAGTTAGACACTGGAGCTTGAGTGAGAGCTCAAGTGTAAACAGAAGGGAAATGGAACAGTAAACACGCCTCGTCATCGACAGTGACTTCACTTCTTGTTATCTCATTCACAACATCTGATCGCAATCGAGGTGCCACGCTCAAATTTGGAGGGAAAACTGCCTCAGTAATAGGTTTACGACACGGCGCATTCCTACCTTTCAAAGCATTATGTCCGTGACCAGTAGGTGCCACAGATGAAAATGGCCGAGATAGGAACGTGTTAATAGTTACTGCCTTGGAAATGAAACGCTGAACTGCTCTGGACTGCGCAGAAGTCTTGGGTTGTGAACTCTTGGAATGCTCGAACATTACGGTAACGAGCTGGCTATCAAGAAGACAAGCGCGCGAGAATTGCGGCAAACACGGAATATGCAGCGGCCTAATGGGAAGAGTGCTCGTGTGTATCTGCGAGCCCAATCTTCAAATACTCCAGCTCATGCAAGACACGGGCTGCTAATTGCTGAACCTCACGACTGTTGGCTTGAGTGCAGGGAAAATCCGGCGCACCCACGTGTTCCTTGTCTGAGAGTCTGTCGAGCGGGTGTGAGATGTAGCAATTCCTCCCCAGACAGGATCCCCACAGCGGGGTGCACACTTAGCGAGCCGCCACAGAAATGGACGTCCAGCACACTTATCTTCCGGTCAAATGAGATAAGTTTTAAATTTTTTACAACAGGAAATTGGATATTTGAATGTTTGAAAATCTGCTCAGCCTCACCTAGAATCAATGATAGAATCTGATGTTACGCAAACCGTGTGCGTCCCAACTCCATTTCACTGGTTGCTAAAAACTTTGTCGGTCAGTCGTCCTGGTACGAAAGGTCACAACTTTGCCTGGCAGTAATTTTATCAAATCTCAATCAAAGCATCTGCTGCTTTCTCAGACCTTGTCCTTTCAAAGATTCAAAAAACAAACTCACAAAAATGAAAAGTCGCTGTGACAACGTGTGAAGTTGGCTCCCAGGCATCCAGTGCTACATGCAATTGAAAGGGTCCATTGCGTGTCCAAATCGGAATGTCACCGGCTCACTTCCCAATTCAACACCTTCTCTGCTGCCAGAGGTTGGATCCGCCAGAAACAACACATTGGCATCAAGTTACAATTTATTCCATTTGGACCTTGGGCCTGAAATGTTTCAAAATGAAAGTGTCAAATGATCAAATGATATCTCAATGAGATATTGAAATATCATGTCACAAATCATGGCTTTGCAGCATGATACTCGTGAAAGGGGCTGTTTTTTAAGTGCAGTTGTCATGAAATTTGCAACTGTTTCTGGTCTTCAAAGCATCAAAACTCAGCAGATGTTTTGACGAGTACAATATTTCCTCCCAAATATAATTGACGTGTAATGGTCATTGCATTGCGTGGCGAAGCCTATTTCTTCAGAGTGGCACATGCACAATGAACGCCTGGTGACAGAGCGCAAGCATGCAAGCCACACTTGCAGGACAACAGACGGGCGGAAGCGAACAGCAGAAAAAGTGTCCCGAATGCAAACAAGAAATATGGTGCCTTTGAATCTCGTGCAATGGGAAGTCAACAATCGCCTTTATGGCATCCTCTTTTCGCCAGTCTGCTGTCTTGCTCTGACAACGATGCTCTTGAAACGTGGTGGAAGAAATAAGGTCTGATCAAGAGCCGCGACGTTGGTGAAATTCAAATGTGCCGCGCGCGGCACACTGAAGGTGTTCTTCGAATGCAGTCGGGTTCAACAATTGAAAACACCAACACCACTTGCGAATGAAATTGTCCGGAAACTTGTCCGTAGCAACCACTCAGCAGTAACCGTGGGGTTGAAATGCGCACACATGTGCCCCACACGGGAAGTTCTTTATTCCCATTGTTTTGCCCGTCATCAATAAAGCGGTATCAGTCTGATCATTGACTTTACACACGGGTCGCTTATCAAGGGAAAAATGTCAGTGCATAAAACCTCCCGCTGGACAACAAACAGTTCATTTCAAAATCAATCGCACAAGCTGCCGCGACATCGAGACGGGCTTCCATTATTCACGTCCTGGTTTTTTGAGAAGCCAAATAAAGTATGTTTTTTCGTCTTAATTGTTTTCGGGAATTCCCTGCGTAATGTAGCTGTTTTTAACTGCGCAGCATTTTGTGGTGCTTGCTACGCAGATTGATGTTGGATATTGTGTAAGTGTACTTGTATACGAATAATACATTTGTTCCAACAGACAACATATATCATATTGGCATGGTGATCCCAACTTTGTTATGATGGAACACCTATGCTTTGCAAAAGCCCCTTCTGCCGTTTAAATCTGGCTTGACTTAGCTGTGCTTCCTTCGCAAGTCTACGTCGAAAGCAACTGTTGGTCATCGCAATCTGTTTCCCTCACATTAGCTGCTTAGCTTGTATATTTAATGCAGCAGAGCATTTACTCTGTGGCATATGCATTGCATGTGTGCAATCAAAAGATTTGTCCGTCTGTTGTTTTTGATTGGTGCAGTCTTTTTGAGTCAGGTCTTAAGTAGCTCCTCCAGGTAAGCTTGTCTGCCCTGCTTATGAAATCCCTCAACAAATTATTTCAATGTTTACAATGTTGGCATGTGTCGGCGAGCGAACAGCTGCGAGCGTAGGATTCTCTCGCGTTCAAGCGCGGAGGGTCTGAATTCGCAGGAACCCGGACAAACATCGCAAATTTTTGTGTGGAACAAATCCCAGCATTGAAAACATTTCAAAAATGTGTGTGCACTCAATTACATACAGAATGTACGCTAGTTTGCTGACATGACAGCCAACAAAGTGTACTTGCGCTGACTGGTAATTATGGGACGACGCAAGTGGAACGCTGCAGCATGTGGTGATCTCTCAATTACAATAATCCACACTTGGTACTTCATTAACCAGTTCGCTGTCCAAACACACCGGACTTCAAATGCAGAATTTCCTCAAGACTGTACCACACAGCAGAATACACCTCTGCTGCCACCCAACCCTCAATTGAGAAGACTGCAATATAGATTTTCAACAAACAGACCTCTCTTTCCATACACACATGCCATCTGCCATGTAAATATGGTGTGCGCGTAAGGAAAAGCAGCTAGAAATTACCGGCCCGATGGATACTGTCAATGTTGAAGCACACACTCGGTATTCCAGTCTTTCATTGAGAAAATTTGATGAGAGGAAACCTTGTCATAATTCACGAAATTCTTGTTGGCCGTATACCACACAAATTCTGACAAGAAAGGACGCTCAAACGACCAGTGTCATTCCTCATCAGACACATTTGTTTGAGGTTTCGCTCGTCCCATCAAAAAGCGCAATATTCGTTCAAAATGCACAGCGGTGAGTTGCATATTATCACCAGCAGCAAATGTTCATTTGTCCAGGTTTCGGATGTTGAGAGGTGTTTGATAAAGCTGCTGGATATCTCACGGGCCTCAGACGAGCTGCGCACCTTGTACCAGCAACGCGCAGACAAACTCGTCAGAGTCAGAGCTTGTAAAACTGAGACAGTCCAGCGGAGCCTGATTAAACTGAGATGAAGCTCCAATAATTGGAGGCACATTTCGCACTTTCACAAGTGCACGTCTTATCTTGCAGGTTTTGAGTAGAACGAGAGATCGCAGCGGGTCAGCACGCGCATCAATCGTCAACACTCACGACTGACCAGAACGATGCAATTTGTGTCCCGCCCGGGAGTGCAGTCCCCACATGGTGCTGATTTCTACTACAAAGACCCACCCGAGCCCCGACTTGAAAGAGAGTAATTTAAATTGCAAAATTTGAGAAATTGAGAACGCGGGGCTCGGTAGACATTGAGGCTGTGGGGGTATGGGTGCCTCTAGATGTCTGTAGGAAATGCGATTAGCTGGAGGCAAAATAATTTCGAGTCTTATAAGTCCAAGTGTCATCAACCTCATGCTTGCTTTACGCCAGTTGAGCCAAATGATAACGACAGACGGAGGCAGAACCTGAGGCTCACTGTGCACAAAGGTACACACACATGCACGCACTTGTGCACACTGCATTTGGAAGAAGACAAGATGAAAAGGGGCAAAAATAAAATTTGTCAAATTTACCTTGTGTTGGTCCTGAGCCTGTCCTGTCATGCCAAGCCTCGATGATGAGACTAAACGTGCCCTGACAACGAAAAAAATAGCCAGTTAAATTGGCGGAATGATGAGAATGAAGTATTTTCTGGGCTGAAACTGAAAAGAAACTGAGGTACACTGGATCATTACGGTTCCGTGCGGTTTGCATGGTGAGTTTGCAATTGTTGCAAAACGTTTTTGTGCACAGCAAAATTATCTTTATGGCGGCACCCAGTACTGGTCGTTTTATTACCTACATGCAGATATGGCCAGGAAAATGTTGTCAACACTAGACTGCAAAATCAGCAGCACACAGCTGCTCGTGTGCACACAAGTTGCGAAACATGGAAAACGTTTGGATTCTGGCGTCTCAGCAACCCGAAAATGAACACAATGAAAATGTCCAGCGAGCCAGTGGTCCACAAATTCAGTTTCTTTCTTGTGCGAACCACTCGTTTTCCCGGTCTCGCATCAGGTTGCCAGCACGAGACGCCGGTGCTGTAAAAGTCCAGGTGTTGCTATCGTTGGTTGACAGACCGAATTCAGGCGTGCATTGTCTGCAACACCAGCGTGTGTGTCGGGTACTGACAGCACATATTTCAAATGCAAATGCATGTCAACCAAATTCTACCTTCTGTGTTTTCAGTTTTCTGCGGGCAGGCAACAAAGACATCCCCAATGAGAAATGAAAACAGCAAATCTTTTACTTACCGGCCAGTCGAAATCAAATGGCAGCCTTATGGGGTTGGTAAAGGACTGCATAGAATCCGGAAACTCGAACGTGTTTCGCCCGATGACAGGTGTAGTTTCCGAACCAAACGTGCAGGGTTGCTCCGAGGATATGGCTGCTTGGAAATGCTTGAGACACACCCTGAAGAAAGTCCTACAATCCGAGGAGCACACCCCGCCGCTCCTGATCCCATCACAACAGTTTCCATCCAGGTCCAATTTGTCATTGTTCGTGAACGAGCCGAGCTGCAGCTCAAATACTCCCGACCCAAATGAAACCTAAAAATTCAAAAAGTTCGCATGAATTACTCTGGTGATGACAGTTGAAGGCGCTTCAGAGATGAGCGGAGATGTTGCCATGTTTTGATCGTACTACGGGTCTGACTGCCAGTCACCGACTCAACACCTTTGCCTCAAGTTCTGGCAACGTCCACTGTAGTCCGCCTCAGCAACCCAAAAGAAGAAAGACCACAATACCAAGGGTCTGGAACAATCACACAAGAGAAATAAAGTTCACTAACCTGGTAAATGCAAGATGACACAGCCACGTAAATCCACATGATCCAAATTGTGTTTGGCGGCATTTTGAGTAATTCCAAAGCGTGCGGCCGCACGCACCACTGTTTCGCTTACAACTGAAGCCGGTCCGGAGATGCGGCGCGAGTCAACTTCGCTGTAAGCCCCGCCTCCAAAGATGATTGGCAGCCAGCTGAAAGCACACGAGAATGACAGTGATGGAGTGCGATTAAGTTTCCAGTACAATACACGACTGCGCGTGCCACTATCGTGGTATGTGGTCCTGAGACAGCCCGATGCGTGCGTAACCAATCTCAAGACGTGAACTCGGCCTGTCAGTCTTGTCTAATTTACAAGCCAACTGTACTTCCACGAATCATAAAGAAAGAAAGCGTGAATGGCGCGTGTCGGACGGACTGGGAACAAACTGGTGGCTTTTCTCTGTCGCCTGCAAAAACTCCGTGTGCAAAAATTCCGATTCCAGCTTCAAATGATAGCAAAACGCAACGCGTATCTGCGAGCGGGCCGTCCGCCAGACTCAAGACACAAGCCAAAATGACATTATGTGACTTGTAAGCATGAGGCCCACCCAAAAAGAAGTGAAAAACTACCCAGACTTTCAAACATTCAAACAGTCTGACCAACCATTTTGTGATGTTCGTCCACAGGAGAAACTGGCAAAGTGAAAAAGGCGGTTCTCACTGAGCCTGTCACCAACTTTCAAGAGAGGGCAGTTGTTCCGTCCCCACAAAATTCTCACACCATGTGCCCGACCCCACTTTCTTTGAAAAGTACAACAGTAAACATGTCGTAAAGGAAGACAAAGGCACGCGACCGGATTGACATTCTGACAGGTGACGCGTGGCAACCAAAGCTCATTTCCCAGTCTTATCTCAAAAACAAGAGCTACGCAAGTACCATCGAAAAGTGCTTCTGACCGCAAAGCTACAGCTGCCACTTAAAGCAAATAAAAAGGCAGATACGGGTGTTACAATGTGCAAGCATTGCTGCCTTTTGGTCAGGTTTAATTAATGAAGGGTTCGTTTTTCTTCGAAAAATTGCCCGTGAACCTTCAGCCTTTGTCCAAGCATCAAGAGTGGACTGACGGCATTCAAACGATTCTCACACAACTTGGTCTGAACAACAACGCATCAGTGGTCATCATTCTTGTTCAATGAAAGTGATTTGATTTTTGGTGATCTGGTGCTTGATAAACGGATTCTGTTTGGATTTCAACAGGACAAGTTTGATCTGAGGCAGGACAATATTTTGTTTAAGTTCCCATTGCAAATTGAGGTGGTTCACTGTGACGAAGTTGAAGCATGCGTCCGAACTGATGTCCAAGATGGGTCCAGCAAAGCGATTTGGGTTTCACGGGACAACTGAAACATTCGGTCTGGTGTTCTCGCACGATTCACTCACACCGCGCGAAATCTTTGCAGAAAACAGTGCACAGTCCACGACTGGCTTCTCTTGTCTTGGTGTTCATCCCGGTATTGGACTCGACTGAGCAACACAGGTCGACACGAAGCGCGCACCCTTACTTCTCGCCCGAGCTTTGAAAGTAATGGACGTGACATCCACAGTGGGGCCAACGTGTCAAAATACATTCAGAAATTCAAAGTCAAGTCAGCATTCTGCGAGAACTTGAGACAGAGGGTATGTGCGAGTACGATGTATTTGACTCGAACAGGAGACGAGACATATCTGTGCATCAGCAGGTCATGGTCTATGTAATCAGCTGCCTCGTCCACCAAACACCTGTCAACACCTAAAATACAACCGCACTTTTTTATGCAAATTGCCTCCAATTTAGGACTTTGTGGCGCGTGGCCTGGTGGTTTTCATTCGGATGTGGAGACAGAGCCTGGTCGGAATTCACGCTGCACTGCTTGCTACCACCTCCAACTGAACTATAAACGTCTGCACGGAGGATAATAGCAGCAATTCAACCATTTTCACTGAACGAGCACATCTCCTTATTTCCTTTGCAAATGGCAAATGAACTTTACCTGCAATTGAAAAGCCATTTTCATTTCATACGAAACTTGAAATTAATGAGATTTTCTTGGGCGTTGACACTGACGCTGCACCACAAACAAATCTTCAGTGGAAAGCAAAAATATTTGCTTGGAGGCTTTGTTGGCCAAGAATTGACTCTGGAAGAGAAACCCGCAAGTGAAAAGCTCTGATGAAAGTAATTTCACCTGAAACTCTTCCAGCAATTACACAAAGTGAACATTGGAAGTCACGACGCATGTTTCACGTACAGGGCTTCACTAAACACTGCAGTCTTTCCACCAAAGACTTGATTTTTCAGTACACATCAAGACTGGCCCAACTCAGGCTTCGCCCGGCATGAATCAAACTGGCAGACACACAATGTACATGGCGGTACCCCATCTAGATGTGCCTCCAAGGCAAGACTCCCGCCACACGACATTTAGCGCCAAAAACGACAGAGGGTACTAGAGGAATGTGGGGCAGAGATGTTTGATAACCAGGCTGGAAGAATGACATTCAACCTCTGGGCAGGATGCTCAACAATGGACAAGCCTTCAAAAGGGGGGTTTTCTCTCTCTCCATCGACATTCAGGTAAACATCAAGTGAAGCCACGACGCGTGGCACCATAATGACTCTGGGGTCAGCGGAAACAAACGGGCGGAGCTTCTCTACACCTGCGGCCAATCACAGATCTGAAGAGTCGCGTGCCCCGCGTCGTACTTGATTTATAATACCTCACATGTGGATTGTACATCACACACTGTTTTAATAGTAAACAGCGGTCTCGTGGCGACCGCAGCCATCTTAGCCTGTCCCAGCTGTCCCTAATCACACACACAGAGTAAACAGACTGGACCGAAAGCAGCCCTCCTTCAAGGAGGATGCGTCCCCACTTTCTACCTGGACGGCGTTTTCCTTTCAAGTGTCCAGGGCTTCAAACGCACACCTGACGCGGCAACAGACAACACCTGCTGTTCGTTACGTGTGTGCACAACGTAACGCAATTACCACATGATTTCTTTCACGAAGGGTTTCCCTCGTCACCTCACGCCAAGCTGTGCTAATTTAGTCACTGAAGAAACTTTCTGAGTTTGTCCTGGTGTTTACTTCAGCGTGCACTGCCTGAAACTTTTCCCGTTCACTTGCACGCATTGTCGAGTCACGCTGGTATGCCTCAGACACTACCAACACAAAGTCTTGTTTTTCACAAAAATTGGACAGAACTCGAGACTGAAAAAACGTTGTCCCCTCTGTCAGCCGAATCACACGTTTGGCAGCTGGGTCCACAGGTAAACACTCTCTTTGGTCCACATGACACATCATGACAAAAAAAAAATACAATCTTCCAAATTGCTTCAAGTACGAGTGTATATTAGCAATTTATAATTGAGAGAACAGGTGACCAACAACATGACCAGCTGCTGGACAACCTTTCTGCCAAAAGCAACGGTTTTCCATTGTGGACATCTTCCCAGCAACGATTTACCGATTTTCACTTCTGAACAGCTCCAAATGCTTTGAAACAGAAGGAACTGAACAGATTTGCATTCTTGCTGACAACAAGGCAAACAGAAAAACTTTCACGTTTTGCGATCTCCGACAAAACAAAATTTGGTGCGAAAACCTGCTGCCATCTGAAGTTACGGAGAAATGGGTGCACTGTGGCTTCAACTCGCCATCTCCATTCACTCGTATCTCCTCAGGTGCACATCAAACTTTCCGACAGCCAGGTGAGTACAACGCGAACACACACTTTATCTTGAGGCAATTCCCCAAACTTGTGAATTATGAAACAGAAAACGTTGATGAAGCAACATGTGAACATTAGCATGAAAAATCCTTCAGCAGTTGCAAAGTTTCAAGGTCGAACAACAATCAAATTGCTGTTGTGAGCTGCAGACGTTTCACAAATTAATTTTCTCAGTTTTCAGCTGACATTTCCACGCGTGATAGAGTCGCCAACCAGCTTCCTGAGTGAAATCGGATACTCCACATTTTCCAGACAATCCTGCCAGTAGGAAGTGACAGGCAATATCATAACAAAAGCCGCAACAGCTGTAATTCTAGGACAGCATCGTTCTCCCTGGAAATTGAAGAACTCCAACAACCAGGCACGTCTGTGTAAGCAATTTTGTGTGGCTACACTGCTTTTCCTTTTTGCACTAAGCTGTGTTCTGTCCACAGTTCGGTCAAAAAATGAACTCAAAATGAAGATTGGAACCGGGAAAATTACCCTCGATCCAACAACAAAACACTGGTCCAGCAACAGCCTCAAAAAGCGGCTTCTGAAGAAGGACCAGGCCACCCGTACTTGTCATTACAAACCAAATTTCCAACACTGAATCTGCAAGGCTTGTATCCTGATGGTGGATTATGAGCTGGGAAATCCCTCCCAGTCACGGCTGTCCATTGTTGCCATCAATGTCCAGTTCTATTCCTCGTTTTCAGAAGACAAAAGCATCCGCAACAAACACTGTGTGAGACATGGAACAGTTATCATACCTGATTCTTATTGTTCCATTTTGTTCTCACTCAATTTTTAAAGACTTCACGCTGACGCAGGTATCCAAAAAGCAGTGGTGTACATGCATTGGAAACCCGTTGAGTGGATGGTTGAGTGAGTGGAGTGTTTTGTTGATGTTGTTTAGTCGTGAGGCAGCTTCATGCTGTTGGCAGCTCACAAACCTTCATCACAGACAATTCGTGATCATCAGCTGGGCTTCTCTTGTTCTCAATGACGAAACACTGCTCTGTCACGGATTGTGTGGAAACACACCTGGCCGAAAGAAATTGGATGCCTCACATGTCTGGCAGACGCACGTTTCAATTTCCGTTTACGGGAAGACCAGGCTGCTGCAAGAATTCGCATTCGAGGACACTGCCGCAAAATCGGTGTGGGTTCGTTGTGACGACAAATTCCTCAAACTCAATGAGGTTTTCAAACGTGGACATATCCACGAAAACCTGATCAGTGCGGACAGTCGATGCTTTCCGGTCCTCGCAAGTGGTGGGACACATTTCACACAAAACGAGTCCTGCCTGAGACACAGTCTGCGTCGCAATCAAAAGCGCAGGACGTCAATTATGACCCTCTGCAACCGCCGTATTTCGCACAGTGCACATCCAGTCGGATGTCTTGCTTGGTATCTGCATCTAATTGTGGAGATCTGGGTCAAGAGCAGGAATCTTCCCCACATCCTGGAGCGATCGAGCGCAATTAGGTCATTCTCCAAGGCCGAGTGGACTCCTCGCAGCGAAGACGCATCAGGATTTGCCTCTTGGTCTCGCAGCGCAAACATCAGCTGATGAGTAATTAATGCCATTGTCACTGAGCTCAACAAAGCAGGTGACTGTCACTGACACGTTACAGCAAACGATGTCAGGTCGGACAAGGCAAACCTGGGCGTCGATCGTTTCACGCTGTTTTGAAGCGTGTGCACGAGTGCCACTTTGAAACAAGCGCCGGTTCCTGTCTCCGCATCTGCCAAAAACAAGACAAGAATGGACGGATGTGCAGTCAAAGGAAGCTGCACATCTGCACTGAAACCTACAAGCCATTACAGCGCGTACCCAGAAACCTTTGGACAGAGCGGCTTTCAGTTCAAAGACGAACACAGACCCCAAGCGGCAGTCAGGGTCAGGGAGGCAACGGAGGGCAAAGGGTGAGCCAACATGCGGTCTCTGCGATCTTGATCACCAACTGAACAGGAAAAAAGATTTCCGCCTCTTTTTGCGCTTTTGCATTTTTGTTTGTCTGGCACACAACTGGCAGTTGCACCTGTGATGGAGTCTACACTCCAGTTTGCACTGAATGAACATTACCATATCGTGGCTATTGTTACTCGTTTGGCACACGCACACGAAAACACTATACCTGATGCTTAGTGCTTGTAAATATCCGAGTATCCGGTTGAAAACGTCGTCCCGTAAATGATACAGCAGCTTTTCCACAAAACAACAGAAGAAAGAAATTCAGTCATTCTTCTGTTCTTTACATTGGCAGACCTCGGCAGCTTCAGCGTGAATCTCTCGGCAACTTTTCAACCGACTTCATCATTCTGAACACACAGCAGCAAACTTTTGTGCAGACAATAAACTGTTGGAGTTTGACAAAGTTTCTAAATTTCATTAATTTTTTATTTTCCTTGGTAATTGGAACTGCAGTTTTAAATTAATTCGTTCCAGAAGCCACCAATTACAGAGATAAACTTCAATAGATCATTGACAGTTCACTGCACCGCAAAAAGAACAAGACCCCAACGACTAGAGAAGCTTGACAGCTTGAAACATGGGTTCGGACCCCCGTCAAGAACGAACGGCGAAGCCATCGACCCAATCGTGAAAAACTGCGGGTGAATGCACCAACAATGGCAAATTCTTGTACACTGAATATTGCTTGGTTGAGGATAATAAACTGAAACGTGTGTTGATAAGCGTCCGCACATAGTGCAGCTGCTCTATTGAATGAGACAATTCGAACTTATCTGTCCAGCTCTAACAACACGTTTCTGAAATCAACAAGGAAAATCAGCATCTGCTCGTACATGAGAGTGGAAGGAACCCACGCACATGTTGAAAAACAACACACTGGTTCAAGAAGACTGCACCGAGGACGCGACAAGTGAAATATTCGAGTCAAATCCACAAAACAGTTCAGGAGGAACATTTGTTGTTCTGTCCGTCAATACGCTCGTGGAACATGCTGCACACACAATCCTCACTGCATGCCTCAGCTCCACGTGTGCAGTCTGTGTCTCGCCAGCCTCAAAACTCAATCCAAATCACGCAAAAGATCGATCGCAAATTGCAAAGAGAAAGACAACTCGTGTGCACATGTACAATCCACACATCTGATGCGACAAAACTGCCAAATTCAGGCAAGCGCGCGTGTAGTTGACGCACGCAGATGCAAACGTTTTGTGTGTGTGTTTTGCTCATCGCGGCATCATCCTGACTGTTCCTTTCGGTTTGGAAAAAAAATTCTCAGAGGCTCAAGAAGCAAGCAATGTGAAAGCGCGAGATCAGTGCTTCTCTGGGTCAACATTAAAAACAGAATACCCCACAACAATCTTCTCTTGCATTTTCCCAGAGTATCAATTGTCATGCTGTTGGCAAAGACAAAGTCAGACGAGACTACCTGACACTAAAGACTCGACACAGACAGAACAACTTGAACTGCAGGACTCCATCCAATTTCTCGTCTACGAAGAAGTTCATTGGCAATGAGCTTTGTGAAGCCAACCAAGCTGCTGCCGCCATGCATGGATCAGTGTTCAGTCTGGTCCGTCCAAACTGACGTTGTTCTGACGCGCACTGTTTTCTGGGCAAATTCCTGTTGATTTGGTAGCGTTCGTTTTCTTGGGAACATCTTCAAACCAAAATACAATCGCGGTTTCTTTTCGAAACGACAAACTGAAACTGCACAACTTCGAACAGGTTAGGAAAGAAAGCAATGCAAATTTTAAGTGAGTGTTTTGGTCCGCTCCATGCAGGTAGAAGACAACCATGCAGGTGAACAACAAGTTCACACACTTGCACTCTTACTGAACTGAACGCTAAATTGCAGTTTCCTCTCTACTTCCATTGTTGTATTTTTTTCAATTTCAGACGTGTGTCAACAATAGGATTCCTTGAAAATGAAAAGAACGACATCACTGTAGCACTCGTACGATTGGGGTTGCAACTTCGCATTCAGAAGCAGCAAAACGTGCTGTCTGTCAGACAGAACTGTGGACTACCAATCAACGCATTTTCCAACTGTATTTCTGAAGATGAGTCGTCTCTGCATGTGGACGCTCCTGCGCTCGACAGCTGACGTTTGGCGCTCACGTTCGCGATAGTTGGTGCGGTACCACCTGGTGCAGCGGAAGCTGGCGCGGCTCCGCGGCGCGTGGACAGACCTGCAATCCAAGCTGTTTTGCTGCACACACGATGTGCTGTCTGTGGTATCACTTCAACCACTTGCTCGCAGAAAACATTACATCCTTTCACCTATTGCTTTTCAAAACAGACGTTATCATCCTGAGTTCAAATTATCAAATCTGGTAATCGCAATCAGTATACCCAGTGCTGGATATACCTGGATCACCATCATCGAGCAACCAAATCCCTGTTCTTTCCATCTCCGCTCGACTCTGCACATCTGACTTTACACTTGACGTCAACGCACCAGCGTGGGCCACAACAATAAAAGCTGCAGTAGGTCGAGCCGCGTCGAGCCACAAAAAAGCTCAGACGCGTTTGCTGTAAATTTTCTGCCAAAAGTTTAACGCGCAACAGATTCACCTGGTGTTGGTTGCACTTACTCCTGAGATCACACCAAAGTACATCTACTTTGCCAGTTGCTTTCTCAAAAACGTTCAGTGCTCAGTGATCTCACGTTCGAGAAACTTGTCACAAAGATTTATTCAGCTTTGACGCAAGAGTGACACATCGCCACCAGATGCAGACTTCACACTCGAAACGATATGACACCAATGGTGATGAAATTGGCTGGAACGGGACCAAAAGGACAGAATGAGTTGCGCAGGAGAAAACCTTCTCGTGCTTTGACGTTGCACTTTACATCCGTGTCATTGTGTGCCCACAACGTTTCACTGGCCAAGTACGAGTCTGTCCAGATGGAGCAAGGTCAAAAGGCTGAGCAAAAGGCGTCAGCCCCTCCCCCAAATTTTTAAAAGTTACTCAGTCACTGGGTGGATCTCACAATGGATGGAATATGCTGTTGAGATACAAATGTTGTAAACGAGTGAAAATCGTGATTCCAGACAGCCTGTCTGGCTTGAAAAAGAAAAACAGCCAGACACTCATCCAATACCTCCTCTCCATTTCTCACCCAAGAATCATCCAAACAAGTCAATACCCATCCAGACAATCAAATCTGTCTGAGTGGGAACACCCTTTTTTGATGCCCTTTTGTTGTCACTCCTCCGCGGCGACCTCACCGAGCTTCTTTCTGTCTGATTCCGCAGTGTTTTCTGTATCGTGACCATGTTGAACGAAAACGTTATTTTGTCCTTACCACAACAATAGATTCATTTGAAAAAGTTTCTCAGACCGTCAGGAGTTTTTTGTTCATTTCACGGGTGTTGGGAGTGCTTGATGAACGTCTAAAACTTTGGCCATCAATAAGGCGAAGGTTCATCAAGTCGGGTTGTCCATCGACACACTCTGGTGCGACTGCATCAGATCCGCGATGCCAGCAAGGAATCAGTCACACAAACAACCAAAACTTGCAAATTTATTTGCCATTCAGTTTCCAGAGAACGATAACTTATTCCCCTGTTATTGATGCACAAACCGTAGGACGGGCCAAATTACACATATCTCCTCTCCAGCACTCTGCCTTATTCGGTATCATCACAAACAGATTTAACACTTACGTTCCCACAGAACCCGTACTTTTCTTCACAGGCGAAGGCGTCAAAGACCGAGCCGGAGAAAATTACAAGATGCGCGGGCAGGACTGAGGTGACAGATCTTTGATGCCAACAATTCGAAAATTACACGCTGTCTGAGAGGAGACTTCAGTGCGTAACTGTTCGCCAGTCACCAAGCTCAACAATTTGTCACAATTATGCAGAACAACATCCAAGCGCCGAGCCGTTCACGGCCGCCCTTGGGTACATGCATTCCAAACCATCTACTAACCAAAACCTCACAAACAAGAAAGCGAGAGTTTTTCGGCCAAGTTTCTGCCCCCAATGTCAACATGTCCACCAACATCCATAAATCAGTAGATTTTTGCCCCACACAAATGAAATTTCAAGGAATCCGTTTTGGCAAAGTAATTGCAATGTTCTGAAGCCTAATTGCCAAGGAAAAAATACAAGGGAATCCAACGACACAATGGCCTCGTTTGTTTCACTTGCCGTGTCCCAGTTCGAACAACCTGGCTGTGGGCCGGAAGTGCGGAGCTGACGGGTGTCCTGGTCCGAACACGGACCGGACGAGGTTTGCGTTGCGCAACGCTCGATGACAACGAGACTTCCATTCACAGGCAACATTCAATCTCGCACTGTCACGAACCTCTTCTTTAATTGAGAGAACAATGAGCCGGGATTTCAGCAAACTTTCCCATGAACTTCTTCACTTAGACAAACAGTTGTGTTTGATAAGGTCATGCAGACAGCCCGAGGTTCAAATACTCAGGTGCTACACTTGATGCACATGCTCCACTCCATGTTTTTGCTCCCAAAAATAATTTGCGTGCATGTATGGTCTGAGCTTGATGCAGATTCATATGATCTGAACCGATTGTACGTTTCCGTCCCACCTGGACCACCTGGCCGCCTGTGGAACTGGACGAACGCACAATGGTATTGTGTGACGATCGAGACACACGCACTGTCGATTCACACTCCAGAACTACATCTCCACTGGCAAAAACAAAGTAGCTACGTGTAAATTCATCTGTTACTTCGTGGTGCCAAAAGCTGGATGACTGTCCACAAGGTCTGCAAGCACGCTTCAATTGTCTTGACCCTTCGGTTTCACAAACAACATTCCAAACTCACTCATTTTCTCACGACATGTCCAACTGATTCTGGTGAGTCACATTCATTTGACAAAAGCGGTCCTTAATTTTACGCTTACCTCATCCGAACCTGTTCACTCAAGTGACGAAAACGCAAATACGAGATGTCATGCGCTGCCAAAATCTACTCAACGCCGTGAGATGGATCTGGCACAAGATCTGACAACAACAGCAACGTCTCACAAAAGTGTGCAGAACAGGAAACAACTTGCGGAAACACAACCGAAAGATTTTGAATTCCTTTCTTCGAGCTATGGCCACACAAAATTTCCAGCCAAGAGGTCCGTTTGGTCCTATTGAACGCCACTTGATTCATCACAATGTGTCCTGGACTCTGGGGCAGATCCAGATTCGAGGTTCAGAGCAGCCGACTCAGTCTCAGCTGAGGATAGACCACAGAAGCTCAAAATTACCGGTGAGGGTGTATTAGTTGCTTGTGGGGCTCAGTTGGGCCCCAACTTCAACATGTTGAAAGGACAAAAGTGTCGTCAGTGTAACAGAAGGCAATGAGTTTATTCTTTCAGGAGCTTGGGGGAAGGCCCGGGCCCCCTGGATTCGCTGGAGGTCCATCTCCGAGCTGAGCCAAAATACTCAGTTACGTGCGCGTGTCAACTTCACGCACGATGCCAGCAAAATCGAATGTGGCGGACTTCATTCCAAAAATGTTCGTGCATATTTGAGAAATGATTTGCTGTGAAACTCCGCAGCCCACCTCATCAAACTTGTCGTTCCGCACAGCTTTTATCTGTTCCAAACTCATCGTCCCGCAGAGATGGATAGGCGGGCGCCACCTCTGCAGGAAGTGTTCATTTGCTGCCTGCTGGCAAAGATCGAGGAACAACCACAAGAGTCGCAGCTTGAAGCGCGAAACTCCCGGATCGAGAAACAAGTCCAGACTTGACGTGACGCGGTGTACAGACCAGTATGCGCGCGTGCACAGTCCCTCTCCCTCTCCAGAATGAAACAAAGAACTTTATCACTCTCAACAGAAAAAAAAAACAAATAGCAGAGCACCTGCTCCACGGGTTGAGATTTTGGGGTTCAAGTACCCAAATGCACCAGTCGTGCAATACACCTTGCGTGTAGCTTATGACATACTCAATCAAGAGTAACCGTTGGAATGGCCTTCTGATAGCGTGCAGCAATCATAAACGAATTCAGACTTGGGCATCATAAAAAAGAGCCCCATAAAAAGTAAACAACCAGCAAAACTGAGTGATAAATTTTCGGCACAACTTTGTCTCTCGTATTTTCTGATAAATTTATCATTTTGAACGTGGCCTGCGACCTTTTGACGTGGCCTGCATCAAGAGCCCCTGAGCCCCTTGATTTGGACTTCACAAAGGTGACCTTGACCTTGTACAGCTTTTGCAGGTCAATCACCAAGTTGACCCCGCTGACCTTCTCTTCCTGTTCCCTGGGCGTCCCGTCACCCGAGCGAGCGACATGAGTGGCCCAGTTGTTTTGTTCTTTTCCCGTCCACTGCCAAGGAAGTTTGATCAAATTCTTGCCAGAAACTTCAGATCTTGTTGACAGGCTTGTTGACTCGTTCGTACTCGTCTCCCTTTTGTTAGCAAAGGACTTAACTCACCTCAAAGACCTGTAGGCCTCCAACAAATCCAGCTTTCGGTCAGGTACAATCCGTGAATTGTGCTTTCTTACATTCCTGCAGACGAAGTGAATCAGTATCCGAGACACACAAGTCTTTTTCGCCTGTTAACCACAAGAAAAGGTTCCCACGGTTACACAAGCTGATCTAATGCTTCAACCATCATAAAACTAGCATCAAGTTCCAACATGCGGTGGATATTTGTGGACGTTGCTTCATACGTCTCGTGTGTTTTCTTTGCATTGCACAATCTGCAAGTCATCTCAAGACGTGAATATTCCATTGCAACATTTCTCCTGGGTAAATCCTCGAACACTGATTTCAACTGAAAAATCCTTCAAGACTCACTTGTCAATTGAATTATCCATTTCAATAACATTGCTGTCATGCTCAATGCAACCATTTTCTCCGTCAGCAAAAATTCTGTGCTAATTGATCAAATAAACGGCAAAATTCGCTTTCAAGAAAGACACCGACCATCCAACGGTGCGCGTCTCACACAATCCACATTTTCCTTCATTGCACTCGTCTTTCTGACAGTGGCATTTCCTGCAGGTTCAATCAAAGCTCCGATTCTGGGCACAGTCGCTCCGTAAATGAGGCGGCGCAAACAGACAAGACGACAAAACGCGCATCAGCAGCAGCAGCATCAACAGCGAATGATTGTCGACTATCATCTTGTTATCTTTGACTTTGAGAAGCCTCGGTGCCCCCACACAGCCCGACTCCCTTGTCCTCCTTTGCCTGACTTATAGTTCGCCTCACCTGTCTTGGTCGTGGGAAAATCACTTTGGATCTTTCCTTGTGCCTCTTTTTTTACCATTCAGCTCCTGCGCTCAGTTGATGTGTTGTGTATGTTGTGTGCATCGGTGAGGCAACACACTGCCACCACCAGATCAGAGAAGCGTACAACTAGTCAGAAAAACAGCCCAGCAGAATAAAATGTTGTGTACACACAAACGTATACTTACGTGTACAGACTCAGGGCATTCTGCTGAGGAAGTCCCTTCAGCTTTGTTTTTGACAAAAGAAACTTGTGAACGGGAGCGTTGCTGGTGCCAAAAGCGAGTCGGGGCGAGGGAACCGAGACGGTCATCGTCGCGCCGGGGTCCGCGCGCAGCATCAATTCTCTGTCGTCACGCGTCCAGCAGCAGCGATGTGTGCGGAAACGCAAACCGCACCACCTCCGTCACTCGAGGGGAAAACCACTGCCTGACAACTTTGCACTCAATTTGTCAAAATGCAACACTTTCCTCCCCCTTTTGAAAACTTTTTTTGTCGTAGGGTTGCCAAACTGATATCCCCTGCAAGGTGGTGGTGCAAAGCCGGCAATCGCTGATTGATTGCGTTGTCTCATCCAGGCAACTGCTCGAAATACCACGGGGTGAGAGAGCACCCAGTCACCTACGGAATACTGTGCAGATGATGCATGTGCAGCAAGACCAGGCCGTTCGTGCAATGAAAAGAGTACCGTGAGTGTGAACAGGATATGCGCCCCAAGTGTCATCCTGGATACGACATATTCCTGAGTGGGGACTGCAACGATGATACGCGCAACTGATGCTCCTCTGCATAAAGTGACGCCCGAGGCAACGCATATCACTTCAGACCGTACTCGCAAAGCTACGAGCATCGCATGGGAAAAGTCCCCGCCGTTTCAAATTCCCAGGTAATTGCTTGACCGTTATGTGCAAATAATTGTTGTGTTCTTGGTGGTTTCATAGGAAACCAAGTTGTTATGAACACGAATTTTTGTGATTTTTTCGACGTTTGGACATCAGTGCAACGTAACACGGACGACGCGCCGCAACTTTGTGCCTGTAAAGCGCCACTCTCCATTCAATAATGGAAACATAACTTCCACCAACAGGCACATTCTCACAGTTGGAACACAGACCCATCTGGATGGGACGACAATGTTGTCCGGGTTTTCAAATCAGCACAGGGCGCATTCTTCCTCGACACGTTGGGAATGCGCAGGTCTACACGCACGCGTCAGAAGAACTGCGCATCAGCCCGGTCTGTGTGCGCCTCCCCACGCAGCGGTGGCTTCTCTCGCCTCACTCACGCTCGTGTGCACCAACTGTGGCACCCCCAGTGTTTGAATCTCGAGGCCCGATCAAACAAGACTGTTTGTCCTGAGTGAATGAGTTCATGGGAAAGTTTATAATGAGAGTCGTCCTTCATTGTCCCACAATTACTGCCAGCTCGGCACGGGTGCCGGAAGAAGAATGATGCTCGCTTTTCAAACGGACTCAAGCGTGGATACATCTGGGAAGGAACCAGCCAACTTTTGGTCGGCTCTTGTGAACACGATATCTGCACGATGTTCTCGGTTCGCCACAAGTTTTGTTTCACGCTGGCGATGTTCGCTCGCTCCTTGTGATGCCCACATCTCACATTTTTGTCGAGTTGAAACAGTGCAGTGTTCAGGCCGTTTGGGAGATGTTCAACACACCATCTTTCGATTTGTGCACTGTGAGGAACAAAGCGTGTTCGTTGGTCGACAAGGGGCCCCGAAGATAGGGTTCTCACATTGTACAAAAATGGTTCCTGTGAAATCATACAATGACTTTTCAACAACGTTGGTCGAGAAAAGAGTTACGTATGTGATTGAACAGGAACCATATAAAGGTGAGAACCCATGAACCCATTCCTACCATGATGCGAGCACACAGGAGCGGTTTTGCGATCGCAGAGTTGTGTAGAAGACCACCTCCGTGTCCACCTCGGCAGATCAGTCACATTCTTGTTCTCACATTCGTGTCCTTGAAACCTCAGAAATTTTCTTTGGCCTTCACTTCAGCACTCGACAAAACACACAGCAAAGTCCGCTTTTTGTCCGCAATCACAAAGCACTTAGACGTTCGGGTGACATCATTCCGCTGATATGCAGACAAAAATTCAACACCACCCGATCGTGGGAAAGCTCCTTTTATTGCTATCCCATTGAAAGATCAATGATGTTGATCTATCTTGAGGACCACTCCTCAGATAGGAGTTGCCCTGTTCTACTTTAGTTTGTTCGCGTGATCACGTGCGCGTACTGAAGACGTGTCGACTGAGTGTTGGCCCAAACGTAGAGCTTCTGTGAACAAGTTACGAGTTGAAGAAAACACACAAGTTTGTGCAAGGCATGAACACAACAATGAGGAATGAGAACTGTAAGGTTCTCAATGTAACTCTCATTCAGAGACTGAGAGATGGGTAGACAATCAAACAGACAGACAGAAACAAAAGACGGACAAACAGACAGACAGACAGACACACACACACACACACACACACACACCTGGGTTTTTTTTTCTGAAGAAACCTTGAACATCAGCCAAAGAGCCAGTCTAATCAACCGTCTGGTCAGAACGAAATCACGACGAAGAGCCTCGCACGCAAGACTGTTGAACAGAGGAAAAATTTCTCGTCAGGAAACGTGAAGGCGCATTCTCCCAGAAATCAATCGTTTTCATTGTGTATCAATTGTTTTGAGACATGCAGAACACTTGAACGGCTTTGGTGGCAAAACTCGTCGATATTCTTGCATCGAGAAAAAAGAAGGTCACCACGGCACTGAACCAAAGCCTTTTCAATGCAAAACCTGTTTCTGCGAGACCACGTCAACCACACCGATGTATTTTTGGCATACACTCTCTTCTGTTTTGGATTCAAGAACAAAAACGGTCCTATCCAGCGTGGCGATGTTGGGCTTCACTGTCTCAGTCTCACGACCTCGTGGACACCACTCCAGATAACCCGTGGCTGCGAGTACTGTCACCAAAACGCGTCATTTATCACGTGCAAAAAGGTCTGTTCACCTTCCTGGCAGAAAAAACGGCCGTTTGCAATGGCAAAAGAAGAGACTTTTGGCCACTTCCCTCCCCGTTGAGGCCCATTGTTAATGCAATGTGAACGTTGTCGAGAAAGACAAGGAACAGTACAAAAAAGTTCTGCACAAACTCACTCAAACACTCGATTCATTCCTTTGGAGACCATGTTTGACAGTGGCTTCCAAGAACAACAATCTAAATGTTGGCCAGGTGTTTTCATCGTATTCTTTTGGACTGAAGAACTCATCTCCATAAACAACTTTCATCAAAGAAAACAGATCGGACCGTATTACAAATACTGCTCGGTACCATCAAACTCGCCGTTAGTCAAGAGCCAAGAATGTTTCGCTGCATCCTGCTGCCACAGGTGGAATGCAACTTTTTGTTTTTCAGCCAAATTTGTAATTGATGCACAAAATTCGGTTCATATGAGTTCGTATGTCTCATACAGGATGTATACCACGTTGGAATGATTTGTGATGCACACAGAAACAAAACTGGGAACGATTATCAGCCGCTTACACTGGTTTTGTTTTTGGCGCGTATGTATCTGTCTCTGGGATGGACAGTATCTGGTCCCCCCCCCTACTGGTACCATCACCACCCAAAATATTTGGACTTTGTCAGTCTGGTCTGAACATGGCCATCCAGGTTCCCCCCTGGACTACCACCATGGTGCACCCAAAAAGTTTTGGACTTTGTCATTTTTGGTTGGGCTTCTGGAATTTGGGGATCTTGGTGACCCCTCCCCAGACCACCACCAGCTGGGATTTGGGTCCTTGGACCACCACACCCAAAATTTTGACCTTGTTGTTTTGGGTTGGGCTTCCAGAATGGAGTTATCTGACTTTCCCCTGGACTACCACCATCCAAAAATGTTTGGACTTCGTCATTTTGGGTTGGGCTTCCAGAATTGGGGTGGACAAATGCATATATGGGGGCGAACTATGGCTCAGGCTCAAGCGGCTGATGATCTTCTTGAAAGTTTGGTTCGTTGAGAACACGGCACAAAGTTTTTGCCGAATCAACCATATTGGATGGTACAACCAAGAGACAAAATGATTCCAGTGTGCACCAGGTTTTTCTGTGCTGACCCGACGACGACCGTCGCCAGGAGGGACGAGGCTGGTGAGGCATCAGTGAGACCGCGTCACTCCTTGGCGTCCCTCGCCACTGTTTCAGTCGTCTATCAGTTCGTCAAATACGCACAGAATCAATCGAGAGCAATTAAACATTGTCATTGACTGTGTTGCATCAGAGCAAAACTTTCCCACGAGAACGCTTCGATAAGAAGTCTCGGACAGTGAGCTGAGTATCTCAAAAGGTCGACAAGTCAACTGTTTATCTTGTGAAGTGGATCTCACGCTCTACTATCGCTGATAACGCAACTCTTCACCAACATTCAAAGTATGTCCAATATTATCTTCACAACAAAGTGTTAATTATCATATGAAGAGACTGACTGCCCGAAAACAAATCTCACGTCTGTCGATTTTCATTTGGTCAGTTCGTTCCTGAAAAAGGGGCCCAGTCACCACGTCTTGTGTCGCGTGACTGTCCCAAAATGGAGCCGGACACAACGCGAGTGGTTCCGCTAACTCCAGATTGGTGACTCAAACTTGAGACCAGGAAGGACAGTTACCGTAGGATTCTTGAGATTACGAAATTTATGGCGAGTTTGTGAAAGGCGAAATATCCGCAACATTTATTAATTTATTCTTGAGTTTCACTCCTCCTGTCTTGTTGAGACAATCAGCCTGACATTTCGTTTCAAAGGACAACCGTACCTTTGTACCAATCACAACGTTTACGGCAAAAAACTTCACTCAGAATGAGAATAAATTTTGGGTGCTGTAAAAGTCCCTCATTAAATCCAATCGATGCCCAGATTTTTGTGCGTTTTCACATCACCACCATTCTGCTATTGTCAACCTCTAATGGACTTCACCACAGTATTGACCTCTCAGCCACAACAAGTGCAACAACCAGCATGGATTGACCTGATTTTGAATCAAGAGACTGAGTGGGCAAAAGATTACGAAATTTATGGCGAGTTTGTGAAAGGCGAAATATCCGCAACATTTATTAATTTATTGATATTTGCACGGTTGCAAAGCAACGAGATGGAGGTGAACACATTTGCCCCGACACACTTGCGTTGGTTTCCTCACTTTCTGATTTCTGAGCAGGTTCATTGAAACGTAGCCACTCTCATTTTACAGTTTCCTTGAACTGTCCATACCTTTACAGTCGCGATTATTCGCCGTTGCTATCAACATACATCAAACTGCCACAACGGGCCACTCAGCGCCAGAACACATCTCCTTGGAGACTCCAAGACCCACACGGTGAAGCTGCCCCGCGACACGTGACAAAACGAGGAAAACGTCGAAAGCACGTTTGTGATTCTCATTTGGATGCCGTTGCTAGTCATTAATCGTTGTAAAAGTCAGCAGACTTTTGGTCAAATCATAAGCAACATGTTGGAAAGAAAGACTCGCTCGCAATTTCGTCTCTCTTCTCAAAAGCACGCGACCAATGGGAGCCTTCGTGAAAGAGATCAAAGCTGCCACAAAAAGCAACGGACACAGGCAAGGGGATGTTGGATGATTTCAAGTCGGTGACAAAAATGAAGTCAATACGCTATCTGTGTGCAGACGCACGGACCGTCGCGTGTTGCAAGAAAGCAAAACTTCCGCTGACTTGCGCATTCTCTCAACGAAGCTGCTGTCGAACTGACGTCCAGTCACAACTCCTGCTTCCGTGTCACATTGTCCTTCCTCAAAAAGTATGCTGCTCCTGCTTCTGCTCAGCAGGGCAGGCTGAAAAAATACGATCTGAGGGTGGGGGTCAGAAAAGCCTGACATCTTTGCACATGGTGTACACACACACACATACACACACACACACACACACACACACACACACACACACACACACACACACACACACACACACACGAAGACGCAGGAGTGCGAAGTGTTCTCTTGTGCCAGAGATTGTTCCATTGGCACAAATTCCTTCAAGACACGGACAAGCTAGTCAGATAAACTGAGACGCGCGAAGCACGTATCGCCCAAATGCTCGTAGAAGCCTTGCAGTTCATCTCGTTTGCTGCTCACTGCCTCACAGAGCGGCGGCAGGATCGGGGTGAGGGGGAATTCCTCCCGTAAGGAATCCATGGATTCGACTGCGACTGTCAAAACATGCCAAATTGCAACGATAAATATTTCTCGTTGCTCGTCGAGTTACCTCGCGACGTCAACCTTTTTACATCGTACATAATGAATGTTTAATTTCCGCAAACTGATTGATTGTCGTTCATATTAATTTAATCAGGATTCGCAGAGGCCGACGTACGTACACAGACACCAAGAGATCTGCGAACTTCAAGTTCCATCAACTACGCGTCTGATCAATAATCCCCCAAATCCTTGGTACACCACGCTGGTTGCGTTTGTTTTCTGTTGTTCGCAACCGACGGGGTCACCTTATATTTCTTTTTTTCTTGAGGGTGGGGATTTTCCCCCCCCCTCTTCCATATCTCTTCCGGGCAACAGTTTCTCCACATTCTATTTTTCTTCCTCGGGAAGTCTGCTTCTGTTCACACTGCCATTGAGTATGGTGTTTCTCTGAAACATACACCTGGGCAGTTTTTACTGGTTCCAAAACAAGTGTGGAGGTCATTGGTTTTTGCTGACAGCCCCCTCCCTTGGCAAGTGGGGTGTCCTTAGAATTCCGAAAGCTCAATAGCAACCAAAAACACGATTCAGCCGTCCGAGTGCTTTTACGTTGGAGATGAAGCGGTCCTGTTTCTCTTTCCTTTCCACAGTGACGCATTCCCGGCGGTTCCGCTGTTAGAAACACGAGGCATTCATCCCCCAGACGCACAACCAGTGCTTTCACCCTGGGGATGTGCAACTGTCCAGTACCTCACACCAAAAGGACAACGCAAAACCCCAGGAAGATGCTGTGACTCGGTTCGACGTTCTGAAGGCACGTTGTCTCCCACCCCTCGGATCAGAACAGTGGCTCCGAGTGGCAGTGCCTCCTCATTGGGACAACCCACAAGACTCAAGATGTCACTTCCAAGAGAAACTCCTCTTCAAGAAATGGCATTTCGACAAGGATCTTCTTTGCTTCGCAAATGTCAAAGACTGTGTGACGTAAACAGGGATAGAAAGGAAAGAAAGAAAATAGCACCTTTTCGTGCTGAATGCAAAAGAAATTTTGCACAGTAAAAGTGAAGACATGAAGCAATCGATAAGTCTCGAAGGCTTCTCACAAAGGACGAGTTTAAAATTAGACTTGAACACAAGCAATCCAGCTTCGTCTTACGATACTGTTGACTTTCTCCCACGTCGTGAATAAACCCTTCGGATGAGGGTGCTGCGGCTGGGAGACTGAGACGCCTTCTTTTCTTCTGTGATCGCACAGACAGTTTTCACAAATTGAGCCACTGATTGGCCCCAGTTAAAGCAAGACATTCATGAGGAAAGCAACCTCAACTTCATCAATTGCTGAAACACAAAAGAGAACAAGAACAAGCAAAACAAAAGCGCGTTCTACCACTTTCGTCAAGAGCAACATCCAAGTGCACCGGGGGTATCCAAAAACACCAGCATAGCAGTGGTGTTTTCCCTGGTTGGACAAGGCACTAAATTATGTGCTTTTGTTTCATACGAATCACTTTTTTGCCAATTTGCAATCATTTGAAACAGTTGACGGTCGTTGGTGATGAACTACCTCTGATACAGGTGGCATATTCTGTTGTTTTTCTCCTTTGCTTGTGTGACCTTCAATGCTCTTTGAGGCCAAGACTCCCTCCACAATGGACAAACAGCAATTGAAACAGTGAGGCACACATGTGGTGTCCACCGTAGCAAAGAGTGACTGAGCAAAAGTCAGTCAAACCAAGGTCTTCTTTTTTGCTCAGTTGAAGTCGCTTTCTGTTGACATTTTGCCCACCACCCAGGGTGATGGTGGAAAACACCAAACAGGTCAGATCATTTCACCAGCAATGAGGTTTGACAACAAAAAAAAATTGTGTACATCTAATTGGTCCGGTGACTTTGCAGCAGAAGAGCTGCCAGTCTACAAAAATAAATTGGTGTTTCTGAAAGGAAAACATCAACAGAATGGTCAGGTTCATCATGTTTGTGATGCAGAGTCAGTGAGTGACATCAAAAGGTACCAACACCAACATGTCTGACCTGGACAAAGTAGCTTTCTCAGAAGAAAGTCTTTCAAAGAAACAGCACAAAAGTTGTTGAACTGAAAATCTTTGCATCTTCTGCTGAATAAACTTGACAGATGTGAACAGACTCATCAGTCAAGCCATAAATGCAGCATGTGGGGTCGATGTTTGGAATCCCAAGGTGAAAGTGGTCGAAAGTAGTCGTAGTCACGTAAATCGCAACCAAACTGCTGCTGCAACACCACAAGACTGCACAATCTTTGTTGGAGTCTTTAAATAACAACACTTTTCAAAGCTAACCTCCAGGAATGACTTGATTGAAAAATCATATCACCAAGCAACCACATGATTCCTTCTTCCAGATTTATCCCTCGTCAATGAAAACTGAATCAAGCAAACAATGCTTTCCGCCACACCTGAATGTCGCAAACTGCTGTCTTCACCACAGTATTTACTCTACAAATTTGTTTCCCAAGTGTGACACAGACACCACGGATTCGATTCCTTGGAAGCCAGCACCAGGAAGGCAATTGCATGAGTATAAAGGAACGCAATTCAACACAAAACACAACAGATTAGGTTTGCTGCAGTGACAAGCGCATGTTCTTTGCGGAAAGACTGGCCCGTCGTCTCCACGGGGTTTGTCGCAAGCAGCCGTGTTGGTATTCAAATTCGACTCACCCAGAGCTGGCGCACGCAGACGAAAATGAGTGACGTCAATCCTTCAAACGCGTCCAATGACCCTCTGCTGGCTCTCTCATCCTACATTTAGTCAACAACTTCTGAAAATAGAAAAAAAGCTTTGTCATTTTGCACTGACCGCTGGTGACAAACACTACCACCATTTTGTTGAGTTGCAACTTTTATCCTGGCTGAGGGGGCCACCGATGTATGCCGTTCCACACTGAATGCCCACGCCATCATCAGCCAGGCTTCTCCAGGAAGACTCTGACAAGATCCAACTGGAAATAACTGATCACCTTGCCTGCACTTCGTTCCACAAGGAAATGATCACCCCTGGAGAAGATTTGAGGAGAAATTAAATTCTAAATGTGTGAATTTTTGCACATGTTCAACCAGTTTTTCAACTCGCAAACAGAATTTGGCGTCAACGGACCAGGTTCCCAGGATTTGGTGTGCCGAAGTCAGCACACACACTCGTAAAAAACAAATTTGACAGCAACAGTTCTCAGGTGCACAAGGTTCTCACGCACAAAAGAAGTTCAAAGTTTCAGCCAAGCTTTGATTGAGTCGTGACGCCCAGTAGAATTGGCTGCACGACGTTGGCCACAGTCAGCCCACAGCCACAGACATTCGTGATCGCGTGACGTCTTGAACAAAGCTGTAACATGCACAGAACACGGGACTCATTCAGCACAGCTGACAAAGTGAACAATCTCTTCCGGTGGCATTGGACAGTAAAGACAAATGAGGATGTCAACAGACAAGGCTCGTGCTCGTGTCTTCGTCGTTTGAATGCACCTGGGTTGCGCAGGTCAGCATAATAAAACTCCTCTGACAACCCGAATCGACCAAAGCTGAAAACACAAAATCTCTGATCGATCAGGAGCAAAACGCGATTTGAAGTTCTCACAGAACCCTGCCGACTGCACATCTGTCTGGGGGTCTGCCACCAACGCCAAGGAGATCTGGTCCATCGTGGAGATTGATTGCTTCACTGTGGGGTCACGGTGAATGGCCTTTTGTTGTTTGGAAGTCAATGTAATTGGCATCATGTATCCTGCATGACGTGCGGCGCACGAGACGTCAGGACAGATCGCACAGCTTCAATGATAAACATCGTGGGGACACATGTTCATTCCGACACTCAGATCTGCCGGTCAATTTCAATTGTTGGCATCTCAGGGTTTCGATCTGATGACAAAAGTCCACTTGTCCACTTTGTACGACTCAAGGGAAAATTGACAGAGAACTTCACCCCAATGAACAACAGACAATATTTTTCGGCTTGTCCTGTTGGTTGGTGAGAGCACTGTGCAAAACATTTTCTGCTTGAAACAATATCTGCATGAACAGATACTGGGGCGGGGTCAGGACTTCACCCAGGTCCTGGAGGTTTCTCGGAGCGTCGGGCGCACGACGTGGTCGCAGGAACCAGGCTGCGGGTAAAATGGCACAACTCGTGTCTGTCAAAGGGACCCGTGACTTGGTCTGGTTCGAGCTATGACTGCACACGCATCGCATCGCACATGTCTGGCACATAAAGGCTTTTTTACTTTGGTTCTTTCCGTGTCGACACAAAAAACACACCGAACGACCCTGCATTGATTGCGGAAAGGAACCTCTAGGTCGCTGTGTTCACTCGCCTCAGCCTGCAGACGTCGACCTATCACTTCTCATCTGTACACGCCTGTCAGATTTTTTGCAGTTCAAACCTGGGGCAAGATTTCCGCACAATGTTCACATAACCTTCGCTGTGCAGGTAGAGCCGAAGGTCTGAAGGGGCTGCGCTTAACCAGGAGTTACTCAACAGCTCCGAAGGGATGTTGAAATCCTCACGTCATAAAACTTTTAAATGCCAACAAAACCAGTCTGGCTCAGATCATCAGTGCGACGTTTTTTCGTTTGATCGCCAAGTAAGAACCTGCAGACCAACTGTACAAAATTACCACTTGTTCACATCCAGGTAGATATGATGTGGAGGAATCTTGCAGTTGGGTTAGATTCTACTTTGAGTTGGGAGAGGCTTTCCCTTGCCGCACTGGATAACTCGCGCTGCTATGGAAACTGTGTCAACAAAACAGAGCGAATCAGCTGATCAGACACAGTTGCCTCACCTGCAGCTCCGAGTCTCACACAACAATCCCCGGTAGCAATCTCTCGATTACATCTCTAATTGAGCGAACCCACAAAATTCTATTTGTTGTTTGTATTTTCTGACCAAAACTGCCTGCATGACAACGAATGAGAATAGTTGAAAAAATAAGTAATTTTCCACGTGTCTATTTCTCAACAATGGCAGCCGCCGTCCATGACGTCCCAAGCAGTTGAACAAAAACTGCACACAACACTCAATTTTCCGCCACAACTGTTTTATGTCTGTTTTCCGGATAATGTATCAATTCTTACCTGACAACAAGTTGAAATGGCCGACCAAAAACCATCACTTATGTCTTCACATTTCTGTCAAGAAGTTACCGAATGAGAAGTTGTGTCTGATGTGTCTGTTCCTCCACCGTCAGCTTGTCTTAACGCTCACATGACACGAACCACACAGCTGTGATTGAGCCACGCGCAGACACGGCGCTGTGAGAACCTAATACGTGCATCAAAGCAGCTTCAGGTCTAATCTGTTGCCATTTGTACTTATCTGCAGCTTCCTTAACACGACTCAAATCTGCAGCTACTCTTTGACACGCAAATCGTTACCGCACGGAAGACGTAATTACTTGAGATCAAGCGTTTGTGGAGTCTTGCGTTCTTTATCACGAAGGAATTCCTCGGTTTGTTACCTGCAGTAATCCACGGACTTGTGCAGAAAAAGCCAGGCCACAAAGCGAACGAAGCATTGAATCGTTATGAACCCCTGTGAAGGTTCGTGGAATAGAAATCAACATCAGGTCACAGACTGTCATCGATGCTGTTGTGTTTCCTTGCCCCACAAGCTGCACCTGATTGATGCTTCGACACTCTCAGTGTGCATATTGGCGAGGTCTTGTGGATTGAATGGCCTCACTGGTGGCATCCACATATGTGGACAAACCCCGCACACAAACAACCAAAGATTGCCAGCTAAATGCACGGTCACTTCCGTCGAAGTGGCTCACATCTGCACTGTGATCTCTCGTTCTTTTCAACATCTTTGCCAAGTTGGCTTGCACGAAACGTGACAAGGAAACTTTCTTTGATTTCTCTGGAGCCTCTGGTTTCCGTTCGCCACCAAAAGCAGTTCGTGAGCACTTGGCAAAAGTTTTTTATCCTTTTGCAGAAGAATCAAACCAAGGAAGCGATCGTGACAGAAGGACGCACACACCCTTCACAAAAAAACTCACGTCGATTGCAGACGGCTCCAAACGTTGACATTTTCAATGTTCCCTCACCATGCGCGGACGTGGTGAGCGCACATGCTCTCCGGCTCCTCCTGCCGACACCTTCACGGAATCATCGCCTCGCCAGCTGCGCCTCGAGGTGCCTGTTTAGCCGTGTCCAGTACAAGCTTGGAACTCCAGATAGACTCTACTGGTTGGTCGGGAACTGAAGAGGCAGAGTCACCAGACGTGCTCTCCTGTTGAAATGACGTCGAGAAGAGCAATCACTTTCTTGAACCGAATAACTTCGTCGTGGCTCCTCAAGACACACAGTTGGGCTCTTTTTTTATGGCGGGACATTTGTTTAACACAAACACAAGGATAACTTGCAGGTACTTTTTTCCCTTTCTTGGGTGTCAGAGGTCATTTCCCAGTGGCCACTTGGCTTCTAGCGCAGCATTTTGTGGCTTCATTAACCATAGCCCCTGGAACATCCCATCTCGAGGGGAATTCCACCTTAACACATTCTATCATACCACAGCCGACACTGTTTGGCAAGAGTAAAGGCTACCTTGGTGTGTTTAACATGAATTGGCCATTCAAATCGATCACTGAAGAATACAAAGAAACTGAGCTCACAAATTCTCTGTCCTTTCTCCAGTTTTGAACTGTTCAGAACTCAGAAAGAAACAAAGAATGACATTTAGATCCACATTACTGCCTGCGTCCTGGTGTCAGTATCAGATTTCGTGCCCTTCTCTCGTCAGTCGAACATCGAGACTTTCCTTTTCTCCAGTGTGAGAACCCTCTTTTGTGCCATGTTTGTGGCAATGCTTCTGCACTGGAAGTGTTGGCGATCGTGAGCGCGTAGCGCCGGCGCACGCAGTCCCCGACCAACAAGAGTGATGCCGTGTCCCGAGGTTGATAGATTTACCAGCGCAAGAAGCAACTTCAGTGTGCGATGTGCACTGGAGGATTGATCGCAAATTGTGGGCGTTTTGTGCAATTCAATGGAAAGGTGGTAAAATCTGTAACAACAACTATAAACAGTTCCGCGAATCTTCGATGCTAATGCTCAATTATTGCAGCAAATGTGAGGATTGCATGAGACGTTCAATTACCGCGGGCTTCCCTGTGTACTTGGATGTCAGTGCAGCGACCTTCCCGCTCCAAAACGATTCTGTTCAACAAAATCCCGCAACACGAGGGTGTCTCAGATCACCTGGGACAGAAAAGACAAAAACCTCCGTGGTCACAACATTGTGAGACTGCCAGCCAAACACAGTTTTGGTAGCCGCACAGGTCTTGGCGGCCTGAATCGGAAGCTTTCCGGAACCTGCTGAAGGTCGCCCGTCAGGAAGATTCGCAATTGCAACACGGCAATGTGCGCACTGTGCTAAAACTTCCACCAAGCAAACCCGGATCCAGAACTCGCAGTGTCCGTAACTGTGAAGTGGCACAATCGCAGCGCGCGACCCCCCGCTGTCAGCGAACGCGAATGAACCAAACTAAATCACACGAGCGCTCTTCATCGTCGCGGTGTTGACCTGGTGACAACTGCCACTGAACCACCCCAAGTGGCAGTCTCCTCGGCACAAGGACCGCATGTGTATCGCTGAGTCCACAAGACGCAGTGCTCGTGAAAAAGGCTCTAACGGCCTCTAATGCATTGTGCTCGGGTGAAGTGCTGCCCTGACTGTGCCTCGGATGACGGGGTTTGTTTGCCACGGGCTGGTGGCGTGGGACACCGAGCCTCGCCACGAATGCTGCGTGCGCACTCTCCTAGAACCAACAGCGACTTTTCCCACAGCCTCCTTGGCACGCTCGTTGACCTTATCGGGACTCTACCGCTCGGCAGCGCACAAGGGGCGCTGAGTTACGATCCATAAAGGAAACGTCGCACTTTTTCAGCATCGAGAGGGACAAGACGAGACAGCTAATTCACGGCATTAATCTTTCAAGGTTATTTCTGCTTGTGCCTGGCTTTCGAAACACGAGACGATTTCAAACAGCAGCAAAATCAGATCTCCCGATCTGTGAAAATTAAAGATTTTGGACTCGTGTTCGGAGGTCGACGATAAACAAAGCGTCACGGTTTGTCCGGAGACGTATTGGGTCGCTTGTGTGCCGACAATTTTTGTTGTTACTGCTGCCTCTTTCACTTGCAACACACACACACACACACACACACACACACACACACACACACACACACACACACGAGCGTGGCTGTCCGAACTGCAGGAGGCAGCCTTCGTGCTGATGTGCGGTGGGGAGTGCAGACAATCGTCCGGTCCATTTTTCTTGGAATTCCCGACATATTCAATGCACTTCCATGAAAGTTCAACTTTATGGGGCACGCCAATCCATATCTGTCACGAGAAATAACAGTTCGATTGTCTCCTAGGAATTTCAATCTTTAAAGAGCAGGACGATTGAAAGAGAACGAGGTTGACAAAGCGAAACTGACGTACGATCTTGCACTCTTACATGTCAGTGATGGTTTCTTCCCTTTTCAAAACCTTTCAATATTGAAGCCGGGAATGAAGACGGATGACAGCCATTTGATACGGCCTGAGATATCTTCCGTTGCGTGCACTCCACGGCTCTGTCGCCGGAATTCCAGAAATTGCGAGATTTGGCACGTGGGGAGCAGAGTTCAGGCGCACTGCCCTCTCGCTGACAAAAGTGTCGTCATAGCTGAAGGCAGCACTTCAAAAGGCGCTCTAAAAGTGACCAATTTGGGGAATTGTTTGCATTGCTGCAAAATATAGTGTCTTTCATGCTTGGCTTGGCATACAGTGAGTTCCCACGGTTGTCGCTACAGGCTTGTATCATTTCAAATTCCCCATGCCACTGTGTTAGTAATTTTAATAGAACTTTATGTTGGTTTTATTTAGAAGTCATGAAAGGACCGTCGGTGCAAACCTGAAAAATTATCTCCTGTACGCCTCAGCCTTTGCACTTGCAAGGATCACTTACGCAGACTCTGCCATTCAGTTTGACTATCCATCATTCACATTCGCCAGTCTGGGCGAAACACAGAACATGAAATTCAAGTACTTTTTTGCAAACCATCTTGTCCCGAAGTCGTCACACGATTCCGTCAAAAGAAGATGAAAAGGAAGAAAAGTTTGTTGCTCTCCAGTGAGGTATGATCTTCAGCAACAGCATGTCTGTGACCAAAGTTGCGGCAGGAAAACAAGAGAAGAGCAACGACTGAGGTGTAGCTGTCGTGCCGCCCATACTGATACGTATCTGGGGCTGTTTTTTCGGGAACCGCGCACTTGTGTCAGAGGTTGAGTGCGCAAAGGACCGCCAACGTGAAAAAGAGTCGTCCCTTTTCTAACGAGACTGACCCTTTTCACAAAACGTCAAGCTCCAGTCAGTGTGCAAAGTTTGTTTCCGGCTGGCTACTCTATGTTTCAATGCAGTCCATAATTCCTGTGTGGACGCCATTGGGTCACTCCAACCGCGCTAGCCTCAGAGAAAAACTTGGCATTGGAAAGGACAAATCCTGTGAATCAGCTCCATTTGACAATGTCTTTTCGTCGAGTTGTCTTTGAGCGGTGTCAACGAAAGCTGTCGTTCTTGCCGGCTTTGATCACAGCTTCAGAAAGTCAGTGCTTCTGTTTTGCTTGAGGATGCCAGTGTCCAGACCGGACCCAAAATGACAGCCCGTTCAGAAGAAAAGAAAAGTGCTCAACACATCATTTCTTGATGGGTCTTCATCGCAACAAGTTTTCCAAGGTGGCCAGGACACAATCGTCACTTTGTAGTCTTGTGCGGACACACAGGATTTTGCGGTTTTGACATATCTCCAGCAAAGGCAGAATGCTGCCTTTCGCGCGACCGCAAAGATCCCAAAGAGCATTTGTGTTGAACATCCACATTCGGCGAGATCTTTCCGGATGTGAGACAGGATGCACTCAACTGGGAACATTCCCCAATGGGCATCAATGCCAACGTTTCTTGTGCAACAAGAACAACGACGAAGGAAGCAAACTGCATCAAATTTTCACACAAACGGACGGAAGATCAAAGAATAGCTGGAATGCGCTCTCGTCGATATCCGTTTTGCTCGCTAATTTTGAACAGTTGTTTCGGCACATTCCTGACACGGTCACGTCCGAAGAGTGTCCAAAATCTACGCCTTGGACACGAAGCCTGGGATTTCCCCACAAAAATATTCTTCACTGAACCAGTCTTATTACTCGCTTCAAAACAACGGAACGGATACACATGTTGCATGCCCTGCAGGGATTGATGTAGCACAGACGTTCTTCCTTTGTGGGTGCACCCAAACACCGGTTTGGTTCATGGTCAAGTCCTGCACGGCCTGAGCAGTTAAACTCAAAACTCTTTCGCAGCCAGAAAGACTGTCGCGTGAGGTTGTCTTCGAGCTCGGAAGAAGTTTTCATGTATCGCTTAAAATTCTTGAAGTTTAAAAGTAAACTTGAGAGTACAGGCACAAAGGTTCGTTGCCAACTTCGTCCACAAAAACAACGAACAAGATCCAGATCCTTTGAAGTATCATTTGGCATTCTTCGAGCAAGAAGAAACATAAAGAAGGCATTTTGAAGGTAAACAAGTTTTGTGCTACGATGTTGATTTATGTTCCCTGTTGTACATCTCAAGCTTTATTCGTTCGCCAGCGGTCATCACGAAACAAATTAGAACTCAACGCTCTGAGCGTTGCCTCAAAATATGAGTTGCACTTGCTGGCTTTTGTGAGCTTTATTGCCACGAACTTTCTTTTGAAACACGGAAAACAAATGGAAAAGGCTGCAGACATAAGGTGGCAAGGGGAGGTGGAGTCAAGCACCATTTTGGTGACAACGTAACTTTGCTAGTCTGCAGGTCCGGGGACTTTCGTTGAGGAAACCGACAAAACACACCATACCCTTCGTAACTTCGTAACCTTTTGCAACTTCAAACAACAATTTCTGTGCAAAAATGAAAAACGCAACCTCTATTTGCTGGCTTCACCACTTCATCACCAGCTACAACCTTGAAACAGTCGCTACTCACCGCACACAGGTTCAACACTGAAAATCCGCAATATGATTCAGGTCTCCAGGATTGACACTGCACTGAAACTTTCAAGATGTATTTCTTGAGCGAAATTGTCCCTTGAAGTGAGCAGATTTGTTTCCTTTTGCGAGAACGTGCGTCTCGTTCTTTATCCGACTGTCAGTTCAATGTAGATCACTGAAACACCGCCAAATCGTACGAGAAGAGAAAAGTTGTTTTTTTATCCGAACAAACACCCAGACATCATTGTATTGTTCGTCTGTGCCAAAAAACACGAAGATCTTGCGAAACCTCCACATACTCAATGCACCGAAACGAGACCAGTCCGACCACAGGGCCTCAAGAGCGGCGTTCTCATGAGTGAACTGATTTTCAAAACCGAATGAAAAACGCAACACCGGTATTAAAACAAAAATATTCACATAAACAGTGTGTGTTTCTGCCACCGAATCCTTTGTGTAAAGACGATACAATAAATAAAGATTTGTTCTTTTCTCACAGAAAAGTTGTTTGTCAGTCTGTGATAGTCGCTCTCGGTTTTCTCATTATGCATGCGTTTTTTGGTGAGTCCACTTGTCAATGAATTTTGGTAAATAGAGTCTCACAGAAGGCGCTCTGTTGAGGGTACTGCGCTTCAACATGAGGATGGGGTGTACATTTTTTCAGTGACGCAGCTATGGTGAAATGGAAACCTAAGCAATCCCTATGTTCTATTGTTTTCTCGGTTTTCATATTCAGGCTGTGCAAAATATCTCAGGGAATACAGGAATTTTTTGTTGAAGAAGTGACAACACAGTTTGGGGAAAATTTTTTCTCGAACCAGCACCAATGTTCGCCTTCGTCTCAAAAATCTTCAAATCGTCAAATCACGAAGTCCCAAAAAACCAGTAGAGTTTGCCTCACAATTCTTTTTCATGAACTTTCAACAACACACGCACACACACACACGCACACGCACACGCACACACACACACACACACACACACACACACACACACACACAATGCATCATGCTGTGCGACCAGAATCTTCGCGAAATGCCCGACTCGACGAGGTGCGTCTCAGAATTTGGTCCACATCTCAGGCGGGCAGACTGTCGACATGTCTCATTTAAAATGCAAGCTGCGGCATCGTCTTACAGTCGTCTCAACATTGATATTGTTTTGCACGGCAATGGAATGGAGGCGCTTCCGGTATCAGGTGCGACGCAGCAACAAGCACCGACCAGATACAGTTCACAACTGCATGTCTGAGATGAAACACGGCACTGTGCGCCAAGAACGCCCAGCTATTCTTTGCTTCAGATACGCACACTCGCACTCAGTCGGACCATGACAAAATGAGTCTTCTTTTTCAGCAGCAGACAGACGCTGCGACATCTGAACCAGGTCTACGCAGCCACAGAATGTCTCGAGACACACGAGCGCAGTTCGAGAACCGCCTCACTTGGTCTCTGGTGGAACTTGTGCGTTTGCATCGCGTGTTGCGCTTCAGGTCAATGGTGAAGAAAACTTGCTCAGGTGTATGCTCAAACACGAATCTTCACAATATCACAACAAATCAACTGCTGGCTGCAAGACATCTGTTTTGGTGTGGGAATTGAGAATTGACAAACAGCTCTCGAGCAGGCACCAGACACCCAGGTGTTTTTGAAACTGCGGAGTTTGGTCGGTTGTCGAAAACATTACAGCAATCTGCGTCTCGGTATGTTCGGAAGATTGTGTCTATCAGAGCGGCGCGCAACCTTGACTGGTTCCCCACCGTCCAGACGGAACCAGAAACCGAACACATCATCAAAGATTCTCGTATCTCGGACCCTGCCTGCTAACAAATTATTTCTGCGAAATTCGCACTGAAACCAATTCAGATAAGGTTCTCGTACGTTAGAATGAGCAAAACATCATCAGGCTTGCTGAGGCGTCGGATACATTCAGCTACAAGTTGTGCACACGACAAAAAGACGAAAGGACACAAATTATTTCCCGTCCCAGTCCTTGATGCGACCCCCCACTTCAAAGTTTTGAGGGAGGTAATCCCCTCCTGTGCGATCACACGGATCGACATTGATTTGACAGGACCTGCATCCAATTTATTTTATAAAAAAAAGTTTGATGTTGAGGAAATCCCCAGAATATGATTATCCATTGGTCACAGTGGAAAATTATCGGTTCTTACTGTATAATCACCACAAAAATTTACATGACAACGATTGTGCTAAGGACCAGTAATGGCCAAAATGCAACACAACCGCGCAGTGAGAGCCACTAATGAATTGTCAATACGATAGCCATCAACCATTTTTTACCCAGCAATATTGACTCCAAACGAATTCAATATTTACCGAATGTAAATTAATGATTTTATATTTGATTTATCACTTCGAAGAGCCAAACATTCATGACACAAACACACAATACTCAAAAGAAAAACGCGTCTCGATATCAATAGTTGCAAACAAAGGATGTTTTAAGCAAATAATCAATCGTTCGATGTTGCATTTTCATTCCTCCACATGGAATGCCAACCTTCACAAGATACATCTGAACTGCTCCAGAGAGATCAACGAGAAATTGTTGAAAAAAACCCCGCACAACCCCGACAGTCTGTCTCCAGGAGTATTTTGTGAGCTGTGTCACACGCAGCGGACAACAAAGCAGCTCACAAGAACGTCCGTACGTACAACCTCACAAGAAACTAAAGCTGCAAGAGAAAGAAACTCAGCTCCTCACGACCACCAAGCGGCACTGTTTTCAACAAAGCTGGGGAACCCTGACAAAGGTGTTGGGTTGTTTGTGTCCACTTATGTGCACCCAAATGTGAACTCTCCCATCTGGACGCTTTTGTTGCACGCGTCAGCACCGCATGTCACTGAGCACACGTGGACTGAGACGGATCCCAGCTCCGCGCAGCGAGCGGACTCATTACTCCCAACACACGAGCCGAGCTCTCCATGCTCACTCATTACCGAGCACGCAAACGTGCGCTCCGCGGTGCGTTCTGTTTGTCCTCACCAAGACATTTTCCACCAAATTAGCTCCGCTTTTCTCCCAGATTCTCAGATTTCATCTGGACGTGGATCCAACTGGGTCCGCCAGGAAACTTCCTGGATCCCTGAGAATCATCAGCGTGCACAGCATTTGCAGCGAGCCAACATGTCAAATTCAGTTTTGTTTTATGGCTGTTTGGCTCCTCAACTTCCGTCCTTCCACGCGTTTTAAATTCTTGCAGCGTAGCTTCTTGTCAAGCCCACACAAGATAAGATATGTGGCATGTTATCGACTGGCAAAACGCTCAATTTGGCCAAAGTCTTGACTAGAAATGTGGCTACACTGACGGACAGGTTGTTCTTGTGTTCTCCCTCGTGAGGAAAGAGGCGCTATCCACTTTACTCACTCAGCACAGCGCAAGTCAGATGGACAGCAGCCAGGCTGACCCAGGTCACAGATGACTGGAGCCTATCGCATCGAAGCGCCGCAAGGTCAGACAGCTTCTATCCGTAACAAAAGATCTGAGGAAACGACTCGCTTCTCCGAGCTGCAAACTGATACACAACTTGTAGGAGCGTGCACTCCATTCACTGGTAATTGGTTCCTTTATCAGTTGAAAGGCAACACACGTGTCTGCAGAGAGTTAAATAAATAGCGAACACTATCGAATCCCAACCCCATACAGGCGAGCCTTTTCTCTCGATCAGTATTTGTGTTTACCCAAGACGAACCATGAAAGAGAACACGTTGGTGAGTGGAACACCGCCGACATTGTGCAACGCAATCGCTGGTGCTTTCAGCTAAATGCACTGAATGTCTACCTTTCACCTATGAAGGTAACTGTATCGACATTGACATCAATTGTCTGCTACACCTTCATCTGCCAAGCTCCAGGATCTGCAGAAAGAAAAGCTCCTGTTTCGTTTGCAGAAACCCCTGTAGCGCAAGCGGCAGGTTGGTCATGGCCCGCATGTTCTCTGCTTCGGACTGCTGTGTTCCTTCACTGGTTCCTTCGCATTGAATTAAACTCAACCTTCTCCAGAGCTCTTGCTACGGTTTCTTCGTTAGGAATTCTGTGGTGCTGATCTTCCAGCTGAACTGTTGGATCTTCTTGAAATGTCAAGACGTTACCTGTAAAACATTGCGCGGGAGATTCCTCTACTTCCGTGCCAAAATTAAAACAACAACAAACAAACAAAATGAAATGCATGTAACACCGAAACAACAGAACATCTGAGTTGAGTACTGCACGCTGGTGCTTGTGAATGGTGCTTTTCTGTTGGCTGAACTCAAAACGAAATAGCTGCCAATGGGACGATCCTGGAGAATAGGTGAAAATGGTGGTTGCAAAGTTTCATCTTGTGAACATTCAAGTGGGCAACCTGAAACAGTTGAAGGTAACCTCCACCAACAACTTGCGCGATGTGTGTCTTTCGTCTGTTGAGCAGCATTCAGGGGATGCCAACTGTTAGAATCGCAAGAAGCGCCCAACAGTTGTTTTTGCACCTCACTGCGTCCACGACCGCACAATGGGCTGAGTTACTTATTATTGATCTGATTGTCTTATCTACTGGTGATGCCCTTACAAATGTTTTCTGTATTGTCTGGGGTTTCGCGGCGTTGATCTGCGAGGCTCGTTACTCTCTTGTAACAACTCACCTTTGTCATTTCACTCGGCACGAGAGGAATCAGAGAACCGGGTGAGTGCGACCTTTCCTGGGCGGCTGATTCATTAAAGTGTTTCTCCAGATTTGCACCTTTCGCCGCAAAAACCTGACATCTCAACATTTTACTATCTGGACTTTTTTTCGCTTCGGAGTTGCAATGAAACAGTCGGCTGGTTGGTTGCTTTCTGCTGGCAGTGGAACATCTTGTGGCGAGCACATAAATGTTGATTTAGGTCCTGCTGTTGTGAAAATATTGCAACGCACAATAAAGAGTAAGTGCGCACTGCGCACAGCTTTGCAACATCTGAAGACGGCGCCTGGGCACACACTGTGAACGGTAGACTGTCAGATATCTGCGAATCTCGAAATGCCAAGGCTTGATCATCTCTGCTGACCAATCTTGCGAGATAGACCTGGGTATCTGTACATCTCTGTGTACCAACTGTTTCTGATCGGCTGCACTGACCAATGTGTTAGAGTTGCGACCCAGGTGGCCAATAGGTTTCCCGGCAGCTGCCAATCTGCTGGCTTCAGGATCCAAGCAGCCTATCTTAAATTAATAAGACCAATCACACAATTAATCAATGTGCGCTATCTAATGAGACAACCGGCGAGATCCACGCCAGCTTGGCAAAAAGGTAAGTCGGCCAACACTCGACAAATTGCAGAAAGGCGTCGGTCATTAAGACGATTTTCGCGTTATTTCACATCACTTTGTTTCGCTATTGTCAGGGATTATCTTTCTGACCTTTTTCTATCGTCTCATTCTTCTCCTGTTGCGTGCACCTTTGACTGTGCGCAATAAGAGACAGAGAATTGGGGCGGTCCTGCTTGAAGGTGGTAAACAGTGCCATAAAAAATAAAAAAAAAACAAGTGATACCATTCCTTCCAAGCAAGCGCTGATCTTCAAACACGGGTCCGTATCTAGAAATCTCTTCTTCAGACACCCTAAAACATCCGAACAGACCTCGGGCGACTGCATTACAAATTTGTTAACCTATAAATAGTCTGGGTTCTACAGCAGGTGGTGGAGAGTTTCCGAGTCGACAACAACAGACAGCAGAAATGTTGCGATCAGCGGGCAGAGGAAAATAATGATGATCTTGATTAATGCATTTGAAGGTTGATCCAGCAGAAAAGCTGCCTCCAGCTCAGCAGTAGCAGCAGCCCACTGAGGTCTGCAGTGGTTGTTCCAAGAACTATGCCGAGCAGAAAAAGAGCATCGAGGTGGTTGGTGGGCTGCAAGAAGGGAAATGCAACTGTTGCCACGAATCACAAACTCTTCGGGGTGCCAGTTGGTTTTTTGGAAGACACAAGAAGCTGAACTCGGTTGGTGCTGGCTTCAACAAGGTGGGCTGCATTTGAGCAGCACGAAACTGGCGTCACTTCGTTCCTTCTTTGGTTGATGACGCCAAATGTTCAGAAACAATAAATTTCCACAAAACATGCCTCAGAGCCAACCTGGTTGCAAACTATGTTGCAATGTATGTTTTTAGTGAGTAGATGAGCTGTTGAATGTCTGTTAGACAAGGCACCGCGTGGATCACCCATCTGCGGTGGTTACTGTGTGGTTTGAAGGTCATCTGCCAATCCGCATCTGTTCACTGGAACATTCGTCAGAATTGGTTCCTTCGTTCAGCAGCCACCTCACTGAGCGAAGAGGCATCTCGTGGCCATACCTCCGAAATATTCGCGCAATGCACAAACAGAATCTCGGAGAACAAAGGAGTCTTTCAAACTCAGCGTCACCAATCGGTGACAAGGCGCACGAGTACAGGTCATTTCAAAACAAAAACCAACCAATCCTTGGCCAAAAGGAGAAAAAAGTTTGGCCAAAAGAAAGAAAATTATCGCAAATGGAGGGAGGTAACAAATCTTTCCGGGGGTCAGGATAGGTCAGTTCCCAGAGCCCCGGGATCCGTCGGTCGTTTTGAATTGGAACTCAAGCAGCCGCACCTTCAACAGTGGCGCCTTCATCACGTTTCACGTTGCTTTCCCCACTGATCGGTAGTTCTGTTTGGGGCTGAAGCCTCAGCTGACAGATATTTGGACCTTTGTGTTACGTTCTCTTTAACTGATTGTGATTAGAGAACAAACGTCAGTCTGAGCTACCGATTTGATGTTTGCCTTTCAGTGGCTGGAGGCAGCAGAGAACTTCTCAGAAATGTTCAGCGCTGAAGTACACTCATTCTCCCTGGAGGTTGTTTCTCTGTAGGAAATGCGGCCCGCACAAGCTGCGCTGCTGATTTTTGTGCACAGGCATGCAAGCGAAACGTTGCGGCTCTGATAACTTTTGACAAAATGGACATTGAAGAAACCAAATACCGTAAAATCCCGCGTATAAGACCCCTTTTTGATGCTCAAAAATCAATGCCAAAAATGGGGGGTGGTCTTATACATGAGGATTTGACTTTTGGTATCAGTGATCAACAACAGGATCAAAAGTAAAGAGTCAAAAGTAAAAATAAGGAAGTAAAGTATCAAAAGAGAGTGAGATGAGACAAGGGAGTATTGAAGTTGAGTCAAAATAAAGAAATTAATAAAAAGTTTACCTGAAGAGTACATATTTGCAGCTTTTCAAGGAAAAGATATTTAAAGAAAGTAATTTTAAAGATGAATTTCTTTTGACTTAAAAAAAACTTTTTAATTTGTATTTGTGAATTAATTTCCTGAAAATATGAAAAATAGCTTTGTACTGATTTTGTGGTGGAAAAATGGGGGGTGGTCTTATACGCGAAGGGGTCTTATACGCGGG
>JAAUXT010013533.1_pt1 | contig 52257 bp, 49 predicted proteins | sample 7278171 | NCBI WGS metagenome assembly JAAUXT01 (sample SAMN14350112, study PRJNA611818) | marine sediment metagenome | isolation source: surface marine sediment (1.8m) | place: French Polynesia: Moorea | collected 2018-08
GGGTCAGGGTATCTCGGACATTGTCCGGGTTAGGGTATCCAACTGGAACGCGGCTGATTTTCCACTTGAAAGTCTAGTTTGTTTTGTTGTTTTTTTTTCGCAATGAGCGGCCTTCCTTTCCCCTGAAAACAAGACAAACGTGGACAGCGTGAAAAATCAACATTGGTGTCATTGGTGCAAGTTGTCCACGCATTTGTTGGCCAAATGATCATGATCAAAGCGTCATTTGTCCACATGTATGCGCTCGCAACTGTCCGTAAACAAAGGTACTTGATAAGGAAACATGAGCGCCAGTCCTGCGTGCATTGTTCTGAGGACAGTGGTATGTCAGTTGTGCACCAGTCCTGGGCACGTGGAGTCCACTGGAGACAATTCAAATTCCATAAAAAAAAAACCAGGACAACACGGGGCTTTGTTTCTGTGTTTCACGAGAGGATTTCACAAAATACACGAGATCGGAAGTTTGCGAATTCGCACTCCCGGGAGATTCGTCTGGATCCACGATTCAGTCACCGCTGATTTCTCCCAACAAACGCCACAAGTGTCTGCCCAAGATGTGCTTGTGACAATTAGTGGCCCCAATCTGCGCATCTTCTCGACAGACAAATTCTGGCGGAAAACGAATTGTCCACCTGGCGTGGTCCCGTTTCAAACCTGAAGTCAGTCTCCCAAACGTCCAGTGCTCTTGTCACTCTAAAGTTGTTGCCCCAAGGGGATTGTGAAGACAATTTTCAGGGTTGCGGTATTTCTGCGAACGCGCGCGTGTGGGTTTGTTTGTGTGTGTGTGTGTGTGTGTGTGTGTGTGTGTGTGCGTGCGTGCGTGCGTGCGTGCGTGCGTGTTTCCGAACCTTTTCAAGTGTGTACAACAAGTTCACAAACACAACGTTTGCTTGCAGAGATGACTGCCAAAGAAGGGTTACTGTTGTGGTGCCAGAGGAAGACAGCTCCATACAGAAACGTCAATGTGCAGAACTTCCACATGAGGTAAGTCAGCTTCAGATGTGAAAGTAAAGTTCCAGTAAACTGAGCATCTTTTATATTTTTCGGAATTTGTGGGTCATTGCAAACGTTTGAAAATCAATCGAAATCTTTGGAATTCGGTTATTTTTAAAGCCAGAATGTGTTTTTGAACAGCACTTCCTTTCGCCTTTCACGCAGTTGCTTGTTCATAGCGAGCACTTATGCGGCACAACTCGTATTGACAACTCCAAGCATGAAGGACAAGCAATGAACTGCTTCTCAAGAACTTGCGTATTTACGAGTATTGCACTTGGCCAGATCGCCGTGCGCTAATTTATCTGATTGGTTTTTCAGATTCACTTACGTTGTGCATTCAATGTATCAATTAATACCTCAAATTTGCTGTGTCTGCCAGTTGGAAGGACGGTTTGGCATTCTGCGCGCTGATTCACAGACATCGTCCAGATTTAATAGACTACAACAAGTTGTCGCGGGTAATTCTACTCTAGATGTGCACCGGCGTGAGAGCTGATGCAGTGTCCACTCTGTCTCCCGTGTTTCTCTGCTATTTGTCTCTCAAGATTTCGTAGGTGCGGTAGGGTTTTTATTTTGTTTGTGACACGGCTCTGCTAATGACACTGCTGACAAAACATTCCGCATTCCACAGAATACGAGTGTTTGTCATTTTGTGTGTGTGTGTGTGTGTGTGTGTGTGTGTGTGTGAGAGAGAGAGAGAGAGAGTGTGTGTGTGTGTGCGTGCGTGCGTGCGTGCGTACGTGAGAGTGAGTGAGTGAGTGAGTGAGTGAGTGAGTGAGTGAGTGAGTGAGTGATGGAATGAGTTTTGTTCAGTTTGTGTCATTTGTGGCGCCAGGTTTGCTCATTTTGAGATGTCTTTGCAGTCCGCGGGCAGTCAAAAGGAAGACTCTGAATGTTGCAAATATCAAAATCATTCCATTCGGAATATCTGGCAGATGACTTCGATGAACAGAAAGGGTGTGGGTTGTGAAAACAGCTGGTTTGCGTCCTTCAGGAAAGCAGCCCATACCTCCACCAGAGACAAAATTTTGTCCTTGTGAACGCGTATTTGCAGCAATCAGTTTGCAGACTTTTGCAGTAGAATTTGCTGTGTGCAAATGGATGCCTTAGCAACAGGAGCGACATTGCTGGGATTTTTTTTTTCATTGCAGTTGTTGTGCATGCTTTCTGAATAGATGTAGATCTGATGGTTTGTAGAAGAGAACCTGGCTGTGATGCTTTTGCCTTTCACAAAATATTGTCCAGGACGGCGACTATTTTTCAAGCTGTTTTCCCCAGGGAATTCTGGTATTCCTTCTTGCAGTGTGTGCTGTAGTCTAGTGTCCGATTCACAAAGGTGTTTTCTTGCAGCTTTGCAGCGAAGAGAGCTAAAAAGTGGTTGCAGAAAAGCCTTTTACCCTGGAGCACCATGTGACAACCAAGGAGAGCTTTGTTTGAGAGGTTCGCTGGGTTGACTTCCGTCTGGGGCCAAACACTTTGGAAAATTTGATCATCAAAGCTTTCCTTGGTGAACTTTTCTGTCTCGAACTTGTTGAGTTGTTGTAGTGCTTCACTTTCTGCATGCTTGTTGAGTGTATGCTTTTGTGTTGTTTTCTTCCAGCTTCAAAGACGGTTTAGCTTTCTGTGCATTGATTCACAGACATCGACCTGAACTAATTGAGTATGATAAGTTAGGAAAGGTACGTGCATGACACTTAACATGATCCGAAGTTTCTCTCAACAGTCTCTTTTTGAAACCAGTAAAAACATTCCAAACGTGGACACACACGTCTGTCACAGAACCAGATGTTGGAACAAGCGTGACTTGTTACGCTCGCACGCACACACACACACAAACAAACACACACACACACACACATGCACACATGCACACAGAGTCATAGGCCCAGTGTTGAATGACACTTCTCGTAAACGTGCGGGTGAGTGTTTTCTTTGACATTGTCTGGCCCAATTACACCTTTCATCTGGACCCCGGCTACTCCCTAAAAACTCTGTCAGAGATTTCTCGTCACCTCCCTTGAAGAAATTTTGTGTTCAGATTCTTTGATGCCTTCTTCAAACTTGTTTTTGAATGCAAATTCTTTCTCTTCCAGGATAATCCTCTTGAGAACCTCAACACAGCGTTTGACATCGCAGAAAAGTACCTGGACATCCCTCGAATGTTGGACCCAGAGGGTGAGTGATCAGCTTGACTCACGTCAGACTCTGAAGTTCATTTATATTCGCCTTTTGGCGTGTTAAAATGCCGGAAGCTGACCACCCAGAGTTCTGGACTGTGAATGCAGCAGCAGCAACAACAAATTGTGTGTCTGTTTGCAGACATGGTGAACTCGGTGAAGCCCGACGAGCGGTCGGTGATGGCGTACGTGTCGTCGTACTACCACGCCTTCTCCGGCGCGCAGCAGGCCGAGACGGCCGCCAACCGCATCTGCAAGGTGCTCAAGGTGAACCAGGAGAACGAGCGCCTCATGGAGGAGTACGAGCGCATGGCCAGCGACGTGAGTGTTTCCTCTCTGCATTCTGTAGCGAAATCCCCAAATGTCAGTCAACCTTTGTTGCAAGAGATGGGACAATTCTTGCTGAAAGACTGTGTACCGCGGAGTAAATGCGACTCATGTTGTGTTTGTAGCTTTTGGAATGGATCAGAAGAACGACTCCGTGGCTGGAGAACAGAACGACGGACAACACACTTCCAGGAACGCAGAACAAGCTGGAGGAATTCCGCGACTACCGACGCAAACACAAGCCGCCCAAGCTGGAGGAGAAGGCGAAGCTCGAGACGACGTTCAACACCCTGCAGACAAGGCTACGCCTCAGCAACAGACCCGCCTACATGCCCACCGAGGGCAAGATGGTGTCCGACATCGCCAACGCCTGGAAGGGACTGGAGCGCGCCGAGAAGGGCTTCGAGGAGTGGTTGCTCTCAGAACTGCAAAGGTCAGGAAACTCACTTTCAATGCAAAGATGAAAGAAGAAGCAGTGCGCGACAAAATGCTTGGCGAAGAGAACACACCGAAAACAAGCACACGGTGGAATGCAATCTTGTCAAGCTGAACGTGTTCTGTTCTCAGGTTGGAACGTTTGGACCACTTGGCACAGAAATTCAAACACAAGTGCGACATTCACGAAGAGTGGTCCTACGGCAAAGAGGACTTGCTGCAAGCGCAAGATTTCAAGAAGTGCAGACTAAACGAACTCAAGGTAAGAAGCATCACATTATTCAGTTCCACTTCGCCAAAAAAGGAAGTTTTGGTCGATTGATGTGGAGAAACAAGAACGAATTTTGTTTCTCAGGCGTTGAAGAAGAAGCACGAAGCGTTTGAAAGCGACTTGGCGGCTCATCAGGACAGAGTGGAGCAGATCGCGGCGATCGCGCAAGAACTCAAGTGAGTGTGTCCGAACAAACTGTAAAGAACTTCTAACCTACTTCGTTGTGCTCTTTTCGATTGCCGGGATGACGTCTATGTGTTTGTTTCAGTGCTTTAGATTACCACGACGTGGCGTCTGTGAACGCGCGGTGTCAGAGAATTTGTGATCAGTGGGACCTGCTGGGAACTCTCACCGGACAGAGGCGAACCGCGCTCGATGTACGTATGGGAACTCTTCACCGATTCACATCGACGGAAATTCAGAAGTGGTATTGAGAAGTGCCAGGAAGATCTGCTCGTAGCCGTGTTGACGTGTTTGTCAAAAATGTCGAGAAGATTCGAATTTTGACCCTGCTTTCACTTTCAGGAGGCGGAGCGCATTCTGGAGAGAATTGACCACCTGCACCTGGAGTTCGCCAAAAGAGCCGCTGTGAGTACAGTGAGAATGGATTTGCTGCTAACGTCCGACTGACATGTTCATCGGAGCGCGTCAAAACAACTTTGCTTGACTTGCAGCCATTCAACAACTGGATGGACGGAGCAAAGGAGGACTTGGTGGACATGTTCATCGTACACACCACAGAGGAAATCCAGGTGTGTTGCAAAAGACCTGTTTTGTTTGAGTTATGCACCTGCCAATCGATCAACACAGGCTGCTACAGAGAAACTGCGTCGTTTCTTCTTTTTATCGTCGAATGAAAACCTAGTGCTAAAAAATAATGTGGCGGCTGTTTTAGTTTTCTTCCATTGATTTCTCGGAGAATTTCGAACACGTGTTGGTGGCGTTGCAGGGGTTGATCGACGCGCACGAGGCGTTCAAACAGACGTTGGGCGAGGCCGACAAGGAGTACAACGCCATCATCGGGCTGGTGCAAGAGGTGCAGCGCATCTCGCAGCAGTACGGCATCACGGGCGGCGCCGACAACCCGTACACCACTCTCAGCGCCCAGGTACTGCTCGCTCGTTCTCGCTCTCTCGACTCGCCAGCGCAGCGCTTCGCCTGCAGTCCAACCTCCTTTCGGGGCCTTTCTGCCAGTTCGCACTGAGACCCAGGGAGTGACCGTTGTTGCTCCTTGGTTGTTTCATACTTGACCGAAGCTTGCAATTTTCACTAACTCAGCATTCACAAGTGCTGCAAGATCAGGGTCTTGTGGGACCACTGACGTTGCAGAAAGCAACCGATTGCATGGCACCACATCTGAAAATTTGTGTACTAATCCCGAGAAACAAGAACACAAAGCTAACGTTATGTTCTGTAATTCCAAGTTTGCTGTTTGAGATGCAATTTACTTTATTGATCAGCTCTTGACACTGTGGCGATGGAAATAGTTTGAGGCCACAACAGGACATTTTTTATGGTTTGTGGACATTTTATCTGTGGTGTTATCACGAAATGTTGAAATTGTCTGGAGATTATTGCAGCCACACTGTTGAGAGCTCTTCAAAGCACGTCGAATTGAAAGAAAAACAGATCATAATTGCACAAGCTGTGCATCGGGGTTCTAATATCGTGACAACGTGTGCAGCTTGGACAGTGCTTGTTGGCTTCCCGAATGCTAAACGCACATGTGCACTAATATCTTCGCGTTGCAGTCTCCAGTGAAAAAATCACGCAAAAAGAAGGCGTCAGAAGGAGATGATGAGAAAGCGGAGAGCAGCAGCGATAGCGAGGCCGACAATTCCACCAAACACATCAATGACTCGATAAGCAAATGTGCTGTAAGCATCACCCGTACTAACGCTTCGCGTACTGACCCCAGGAGCGCGTGCTTCTGTGCAAATAGGTTTTGGTTTTCTGTCGCAAGAGTCTGTGAATTTCAAATGCCAACAAGTTTACCGAGAACAATGGCCATTGATTGTTTCTAAAAAACCAGCAAAATTGTTTCAAAACCTATCTGCACGTCTGACGTGCTTGAGGGAGACAGACTAACGTTAGTGACGTCATAGATCTTTCTATTTGATTTGTTGGCGTCCCTCACAGGAACAGGAAGTAAGTTTGCTGTGCCCTTGAACTACACTGAGCCTTTGGCGCCGAAATGTTGTGACCCATTGTCCCCGAAAGTCTTGACTTTCAATTTCAAAATTTGCACAACTCGTACACATTTTGAAATGCATGTGGGGCAGGTGACAGTCGATGCACAAAACACAGACACGTTTTGGTCACCAATTTCAGATGTGTTTGCCTGTCAAATTTGGCGTGAATACCAAATCATGTGTAAATCAACACCCTCGATGTCCTTCTTTTTTCTTGCCACCAAATTGGGACGGAGCTGTCTGCTCTTCACTGTGTAGTTGGGTGTGAATACAGTGTTGGGTGTCATGTGGGTACATTGTACATCATCTGGATGTCTTGGTGATGTGTGACTGTCCGCGATGAAGGTGGACAGAGGGCTCTTCACTCGCATCTGAAATTTGTCAAGTCCTAATGCACGTTGGTATCGAGTAAGCTCACCTATCAAAATGCACTAATCTTTTGGGCCAATATGGAACTCCAAAATTCAACGGCGTTTCTGGTTGTTTGGGCAAAGAGGGACAGAAACGAGGGAAGCAAGTTCCATCTCGGCAGTTGTTTGCTAATGACACGAATAATCAGTGCATGTTGTTTTTTCCCTTCCCTGTTCCACCACTTGACTCCTACGCTGTGCTGTGACGTGGATGGTTCAAATCTTAGGAGGTTTGTAAATTTTTTTTTCATCAATCTGTCTTCCTTGCCAATTCACGAGCAGGTCGTGTAGATATCCCCAAGACACTTGCGTGAGTGCCGCTTGGCACCAGGCGAGACAACTTGCGCGTGAAGGAATGCTATGATAAGAGTCGAAGCATGGCAAAGAGCACGAATGGGAATTTCGTGCGTCACACTCCAACAACGGTCAGCACATGTGCGACTGAATCGTGCTGTGCTATCTTTTTGCCTTTTGTGTCAAGCGCAGCAAAAGCTGCGATCAGAAATTGTGGAACATGTTGCAGAGCAAAACGTGTAAACATTGAAGCTGTTGGCGATGGAGATGTTTAGTTCCAGATAACTGGTTTCAGATGACGGAACTATGACCGTTTACCAGAAGAGAAACACTCAAAAGCTTCTTTTTTGATCATTTCTTGATTTTGCATCAGCTGGCATGGTTTTCTTTTCACCAGAAATTTTGAGTGCTCTGGCTACCTTCGTTGGTTGCCTTGCCTGGATCGATGTGCCCTCGACTCAGGTTGATTGGCGTTCAGAAAAGTAAAAATTTGCGGAACTTTTTTCTGTGCTGATAGAAGAAAGTGCGAAACGAAATTTGAGTGAATTTGTGATTGAAAAAGCGACTCGGTTATGAGTGGAACACAATTAGTTGTTGCCAGTGGAAAGGTGTGATTCGACAACAGAAGTCGAGTTGTGCTGGTTATTTTCTTGGCACACTTCCAAACACGAAGATGTGTACATTTTGTTCAGGTAATAGCTACATGCCGAACATACCGGACCTTAGTTCGGCTTTATCAAGTATGAAAACCACTGAAACACGAACTGAAAAACCAGATGGTTATCACTTCCATTTCACGTTTTTGACCGAAAGGAAACCGCGCATGATGAGTTCGTATTGGTTGGTTGGTGTTCTTGTTCAGAAACAGCGAAAAAACCCTGAAATTCTGCTGTGGAACTTCAGCACATGACAGCGCAAGCCAATCTGAAGATCTGTTACAAAGTTTCCAGACTAGAAGCCGTTAAAGCCACAAGCAGGAGCGGCTCTGTCTTTCGAGCAGATCTTGCGTTCTGTTTCGTTTCCGTGTGTGTTGATTTCTCTCTCATGGGACGGGGGTTGGCTCTGAAGACCACTGGGTAGGATGTCACCAGGTGAAACGTCCTTGGCACACCCCACCTTGTGTAGAATGTCACTTGGTAAAATCATTTCCACCAGACTTCGGGGGCGGGGGTCTCCAGGACGTCGTCACCTTTCGATGTGTCACCCGGTACCTTCGCCCAACTGAGTAATGTCTCCTCGGGACAAAAAGTACACTTGGGGTAGATCTATGTTTGCTGAGAGCGGCCCTTCAACGCCTTCGCTTCACCGGCCCACCCAATCTCGCGGTGCGCAAGAACCACCCCGACTCGCCCCGTTGGCTTCAGTCGTTGATCCTGCGTGTTGCATTGCAGGACATCGCGTCCAAGTGGCAGGAGGTGCGGCAGCTGGTGCCGCAGCGCGACTCGACGCTGCAGCAGGAGATGATCCGTCAGCAGAACAACGAGCGACTGCGCCGTCAGTTCGCGCAGAAGGCCAACATGGTCGGGCAGTGGATCGAGCGTCACCTCGACGCCGTCGCGTCCGTCGGCGTGCAGAAGGGCTCGCTCGAGGTGCGTGGTCATTTCTTCGTACAGCACTCGTTGCGGACCCAGCCGAGAAACTGTTCTAATTTGTAAACGAACCTGCTTGGTTTTGAAAGAGTACGTGTTATTCAAAGCAGACGACGATGTGAATACTTGTTGCGCCAGAAAAACACAATAGCCTTTGTCCGAATGTTCCTCGTGTGTGGGATCTGCGTGGTCTGCCGTGCTGACAATCTGTACTTCTTCCCATGAATTGTCAAAGGACTCCATTTTGAACGAACACCCTTTTGTCAAATGATGTTTGCTGTTGTCGGAGTGTTGTTTTCTAATTCAGAATTGTGCTCGTCGGCAGAATGTGGCAGAAAGTGGTTGTTTTTGCAGGACCATCTGAACAAGCTGCGCGGCATCGACAAGGACGTTGTGTCGTTCAAGCCGAACATGGACGAGCTGGAGCGCTACAACCAGGAGGTACAGGAGGCGATGATCTTCGAGAACAGGCACACGCAGTACACCATGGAGGTGAGTGAGCACTTGTCCTCCACGAGGAAAATTCATGGAGTGGTTGCTTCTCTACACAGTGAATTTGTATCGATGAATCATGGACAGTATCTTCTTTCCAGACGTTGCGTGTTGGCTGGGAGCAGTTGCTGACGTCTGTGGCAAGAAACGTCAACGAAGTGGAGAACCAGGTGAGTTGACTTGAAAACCAGTGTCCGACTGTCGTGTTTTTCTCGCAACACACCCTCTGTCGCCGAGCTCACAAAAGTTTTTTCTTTCTCCCAGATTCTGACGAGAGACTCGAAGGGAATCACCAACGAACAGATGGACGAGTTCAGGAAGTCGTTCTTCCACTTCGACAAGAACAGGACGCGTCGTCTCGAGCCCAAAGAGTTCAAGGCGTGCCTCGTTTCGCTTGGCTACAACATCAGGGACGACAGACAGGTACGGACGAAAGGCGCAGTCGTGGTTCACAGGACAACAAACTTGTGTTCTGTTTTGAGCCTGATTAGAGAAGCTCTTCGTGTGATGACCAGCTGGCGCAAACAGCGGGAGATGTGAAACGTTCGTCGTTGCTTATCACAGGGTGAAGCGGACTTCCAGCGCATCATGTCCATTGTGGACCCGAACAACACGCGCTATGTGACATTCGACGCCTTCCTGGACTTCATGACGCGGGAAACGACGGACACGGACACCGCTGAACAGGTCATGCAGTCGTTCAGGATCCTCGCGGGAGACAAGGTCAGTTTCAACTGCCCGTTTCGGCCTTGTTTCATCATGTCAACAACTTTTGAGTCTTCGTGAAAATATTTAGGAAAAAAGATGTTTGTGATATCCTCGTTTGAAGCCTTTTCACTCACTTGTTGCACCCAACGCGTTTCAGCCGTTCATCACTGCGAACATCCTGCGGCGCGAGCTGCCGCCGGACCAGGCGGAGTACTGCATCCAGCGCATGGCGCCCTACACCGGCCACGACGGCATCGCCGGCGCTCTCGACTACACGTCCTTCTCCACGGCGCTGTACGGCGAGAGCGACTTGTAAACTCACGGTGGCGCCGCCGCCGCCGGCAGCGGGGAGAGGCGCGGTGATCGCGACCCATGACAGCCTCTCGCAGCCTGATTCTGCGGTGGTGAGCGCGATTCACGAGTCTTGGGTTCTGCTTACAAATTTCTTGCTCTTAGTTTTGCCGGACCTGTCGAGTCATCCAGTCATCACATCACAAACCACATAGCCTTGTTCGTGGTTCATCCCAACCCGAGGTCTGTTTGGTGGACGATGAAAGTTGTGACTTTCAGGTTGTACATGTAGAGAAAACGTGGATGGTGTGTACCATAACTTGTGCACTGTAGAAATTTTCGTTCCGTTTGTTTCGTCAGCCTTGTACACATATTCCCATGTTTCTACCTTAGCCACTCTCTTGTGATAATCATGTAGGTGTACCGTTTTGTACACATGTCATTTGCTCGCTTCTTACCCAATTGCTCGACGTCATTGCACTGTTGCACTGTGCGGTCCTCAGCAAAAACTTTCGCAACAACTACGTGCACAACTTCATGCGTTTGGTTGTGTGTTTGTATCAGGAACCCAACCTGTCTTGTGGTCAAGAGAAACAAGAAATTTCACTGATACCGAGTGTATTTTCGAGAGAATTGTGTACAAATGAGTTCCAAATCGGTGCATTGTAGGTCGAATTGATCGAACAGAACTGTAGATCGGTTGAACCAGAATGCCTGAAACTCAGACTGCAAAAACAAGCATTCTGGGCGAGACTTTCAGACTGCACTCATGGGAACTATTCTCGCTCTCTTCTGAACATCAACGCTCGTGAGTCTTGATTGGAGTGAATATTTCCAGCCTGGTTTCCAGACAATTATGTGTTGGCACTGAACGTTTCCTGTAGATATTTTGTACAACGTAATGCACACTGTACAGTTATGAAGTAGCTTCCCTTCCAACCAGACCTGTCCACAAACTTTCCCGTCAGTATCTCCCATACTTGATTTTATTGGCTTTTGTTTGTAAATTTTATCAAAAATGTAATTTATACGTAGATTTTGTACTTTCGTTCACATTTGGTGTACACCAGATCAATATGCAATGTACATGAACTGAAGCAAAAAACAAGAGTTCTGCTGAAGTATTCAGATTTACGACAGATGAAACAAAGTGTATAAATTTGTACTTTTACATAATTTTGATAAAAAAAAAAACGACTTCAAATGAGAGGCACAAATCCACAACGGTCAATTCCATGTGATGACAAAGGATGTCTTGGTCTGCACACTTACTTGGTACTCATGAGCAAGTCTGAAAATACCTGTGCTGGAACAGAAAGAATGATATGCAAAGAAAACAAGTATTTTGAAAGGTGATGTGAACTTACAGGAGAATTGAAACGTCTGTCTCCTTGTTGTCGGGGTCCAATACTATTCACAAGTTTTAGCGTACGTTTGTATGTTTCAACTGCAAGAGCAATTATTTTGTGATTACGAGTGAACAGATGACGTGCTTACTGTTGCGGAGTGGAGCTCCAGTGATCGCGCGACGGGGAAATCGGGCCAATAGTTGGCCCAACCACTCTCCATGGGGTGTTCTTCTGTTTCCAAAGAACATCTTGTCGAGAATGGTTGACAGCTTGACCTGAGCATCTATCCGTAGTTTCTTTGCAAGAGCACTCGGTCATTTTGAAAAACCAACTTAGAAACGGCAACAAACAAGGTACATAGTTTTCGGTTGTGGTCCTGCTAACATATCGGTTGTTACCCTCCCGCCTCTCGATCCCGCCCCACCCCTCGAGGCAGCATGTTTTTCTGCGGACACGTGAGTTGGCTGTTTTACGAAACCGTGGATCACATGCAGCCTCTGGTCGAACACACCCCTGATTGGCGTGGAAACTGCACTATGTGTTCGAGTGTTTTTAGGCGCACTCAAAGAAGCAAAGCGAGTCGTAGGTGAGGTACCCAGTCGATGTTTCTTTTGATTGGGGTTCGCCGACTCGTTTTTGTTTTTCCCTTGCGAAGAGACGAACTGTAGACGAGTTTCTTGGAGTGTAAACTGCTGGTTAGAAACTAGTTGAACCAGTTTGGTCGCAGAATGAATTGTCTTGCACCATTTGAACCCCAAAGGAGAAACTTGAGCAAGGTCAACCATTTATCAGTAGCTATTTTAGTGTTTTACTTGCAGCGAGTTTACTCGTTACACGGTTTCTCGGTGGCGGAAGTAGAGCAATGGGGAATACTAACAAGCGCATGTGAACAGCCCGAGTATCTTGGAAGGGTCTTTGTGTCACGGAGTGAGGCGCAAGGCAGATCGTTGGCTAACAAAATCAATGACGCTTCCCAATTTGTGTGTGTACATATGTTACATGGTTGGGAACGAGTGCTTCTTGTGATTTTCCTTTGTTCTTTGAATATTTTATCATCATCACAACAGAAAGCCGATTCTACTAACCAGCTCTTGCTCAATCCATCAGACAAAAAATACAATAAAAAAAACGGACATCATGAATTGCCAGCAATCTTTTCATTTTTATCCGGAGGGTGGGGGTGGGGGAGTTCACAACTTTTCGAATCGCTGCAAAGATACGAGGGCTGTTTTGACTTGATGTCATTTTTATTTCCGTCTCAACTTCCCGGTGAACACGGCATGTCCACAGATATACATACCGGTAGAATTCTGCAATAATTTCCAAACACTTGACACAAGACGTCGTGCTCTTTCGTCACAGATTACGAACAATGCTCTGACTGTCAGAGCAGAAAATAGCTGCATTTGGGACACCTCTCGGTCACAATTTCATCCACGAGGTCGTGGCCCTGTTTTCCCATGAGAAAAGGCACAACACGCAAAAAGCTGGAAAAAGGACTGTTCAAGTTGAAAGACTCGATCTTGCATTTTGCTTGCAAAAAACTGGATTATTTCTATACCAAGCACATTGCATTTGATGAGAAACATGCACACCATTCATACACTCATGCCGTTCACCAGCCGACGAAGAACCAATAACTTCCCCGAATTGTCTTTAATTAAAAAATCGCAAGGGAAAGGCCTCAACTTGAAGTGGGCCTCAACTTGGATCCTCGGCAAGAATGCCAACGCAATGAACACAGACACTCAAGAATCCAACGAAGTCAAGCTCACCTGTCTCAGAAAAAGTGACCTTTACTTTGACCAATCTGACAAGTATGGCTTTAGCTGGGCAATGGCACCTTCAGCACAGTCTGTACTTTCGCAGAAATACGGACCTACCAACTGGCGCGTGCTCGAGTGAGAACCGTGAATTTGAGGTCGTCTGACCTCGTGCATCAAGACGCGCACAAGGTCACGCGACGATCAACTTGTTTCTCGGCAAACAAATATCAGAACCTGAGTCGATACACAACGACAAATACTGAAAACAAGAATAAAACTTCAGTGTTGACAAACGCCTTTGGGATGACGTGGGTGTTCGAGCGAATGATGCACGATACAAAAAACCCAGCTGCTTGTTCTTAAGCAAAATGGCCTGCGTGAGCATTGATGCTTGACTTTCTTCAAGACACTTTGTGAACTGGTCGCCCTTCCGTGAAGTTTCTGCAAAAGTTTGATAAACAATCGCGAGGCGAACAAGTCAAGAAAACAGTGTGTGTTTACGCTGTCTGGTCTTCACTCCCACAAACCTGAATACTGCAATGAGTTCTGGAGCCTTGTGAATGTGTTTGTGTCCGAAACCGTGAACAGCGCTGAAACTGTGCATCTGGATGTTCTTTCCTGCTGATTTTCCAATTTCGTACAACTGCAAAGAATGGCAGCAAAACAGTGAAAGGTGCCTTGCCTCAAACATCAAGATCAATCAGTGTTCCTGTTCTTCAAACTTACAACTGTCCCTACACGACCAACGAACAATCTGGCATCTCAAAATCATCGCACACCTTGTGACCCATACTGTGTGAGACCATCCAATCATCTTCGGCGTGCAACACAAGCATTGGGACTGTGATGTGGCGAATGCTGAAGGAAATAATGGACAACCGATTACGCATTTATTTTCCAAGCAATAGTGAAAACGAGTTTATCTGACTTTGTTGCTTCACAAGTGAAACACGACACTGTCTATCGTTGTCTTTCACACCAATACACGCGTGTTTCTACACCAAACGCCGTTTTGAAGAATTCAGCATTGTCTGCAAACCAACTGACCAGTGAACAGAAAATGCTGAAGTGAAGCAAACCAGCAAAGAAACACTGACCTCTCATCGTTCTTGAATGAGATGTTGTTGTAAATCATTGCTTCGGTTACGATCCAAGGATACCAAGGCAAGACGGTGAATGGCTGGTAAACAACAACACGAGACCTTGCAAAGGCGTCAAAAAGCCAAACAAGCGTATCAAAATTTTGAGCAGGGTCCGTACGGCCTCAGATGGGAAACATTTCAACGCTTACAACATTGAGCGGATAGGCAGCTGCGGCATCCAAAATGTTTGTGAAGGGCGCTTCAAGTATCACGGCTGCAGGTGGATTTCCTGAAAAGCAAAACTGACCGTTTACATTGCGAAAATTTACAGCAAAAGTTTTTCTTTTCGGGGCACCAAAACTTCGCTCTTCTGCAACCACAGCTCGTGAAATCTCATCTCAACAGCAAATGAATTGTTCACCTTCGTTGCATAGCCTTGCGGTCACTTGGGTTGCAACCCTGCAACAGAATGGGAAAGTAACAATAGTTCAGTTCCTTCAGCGAAAACCAAAACAAAACAAAGCAGGACCGGACAAACAAACCAGAAACAACAGGAACATGCAGAACAAGGTAAAATAGGACAAGACTCCGTCACGGAATGAAGTGTGCAGGGTGATCACACAAAGGTTGCAAGCAATCCAAGAAAAGAAATTCGCGAGAAAGAAAGGGTATTTTGCACAAGGAATTGAACAGCAGGTAAAATCAACTCAATTTTTTTGCAGGCAGAGGACGAGGTCCCAATTGGCAAAAATATTCACTTTGTGCGAGGTGGTTTGGATCGCGAGTCACAAATAAGAGATCAAAGTCCCTTGGCACCGCACAGCGGCCATAGCGCTCACAACACGCACTGGTCCAGCAAACAGGCCAGTCTGCCTGCCAGGAAATTTTGCAGAACAAAATGGACTATTCATTTGATTGGAGGCGCGGGTGGAGGAGGTAAACCAAGGGTTCAGTTTCTGCCAAAAGCAAATCCAACAATTTCATTCATTTACCTGGCGGGCGGGTGGGAGGGGCAACAGTTCTATTCATTCACCCTGAAGGAGGGGTCAACGAACAGTTCTTCCCACAGCAAACCAAAAGCTTCGTTTGTTTGTTGACCCCGAGAAAAGGAAAAAAAAACTGTCCACACATACACTGGATAAATCTGACCACCTCTCGTGATTGCTCAAACCCCGCTTTTCGACGGAATGCCGCGGGCACAAAAGCCGTGATGTACTCAGAAATGTTCGCCAACATTCGCGATTGTCACCATACTTGCCCTGTACCCATCGAGTGGCCCCAAAAGTATATTGGCGCAGAACCGCTCCGACGTCTGACCCATTCCAACACAGTGTGACTGTCATCTACCAATCCTGCCTCCGACGGGTGGCCTTCTGAATCTCCGTACCCTTCGAATGTGTATTGCAAGATGTTGGCAACACGTGTAAAAATCAGAGTGGTTCAATGCTGCTTCTTCCACACGGTCTTTTTTTTCCAAATCAAATAAACTGAGAAATTGAGCAGGCTGACCGCGAGTCATGTACTGAATTGAGTTTCAAGAGACAATCCACTGTTCAGAGCAGATTTAAAATTGTCAGCTGTGTACACACGGGTAACCAAACCACCAATGAAGCTGTTCGTTTAGCATGTGTATACAGGTGAATTACCTCTGTAGTCAAAAGCAATGACGTGGAAGCCCGACCGAGCAAGTCGTTTGTACAATGTCTTTCGGTGCCAAGACGCCCTGAAGAAAGATGTATGCGCACATATGAACGAGCATTGTTCAGAGAGGGCAGTTTGAAGGCAAACCAGTTGAGCACTCAACAGACATACCTTGTTCCGGCTTGCCCGTGGAAGTACAATACTACAGGATGACCAGTGTCCAACATGTTCCCCATGTCAGAATCTTCCAAGACTGACACCGGTCGCAAGTGCCTGCAGTGTGCAACGAGTCACATTGGACTTGTGCAACAAGTCCCTTGATAATGTCAAGACTTCACAGACAACAACTGTTGCTCAAGTTGACGTACCACATGCCAAGAGAATGCCCTTCGTCTGCTTTTATCCGAAAATTGACGGCGTTGCTCAATCCCAGACGCTCTGTGTCGTTGAGATCAAGAAAAGGAGGCCAACGTACTGCATGGAACGAAAGAGGCAAAGGTGGTCATATTTCAACAAACCCGAAAACCTTGATCATATTTCCCAGTTGGGCATAATGCACGGAATCCTGACCCACCACTTGTAGAGTCTAATTTTCTACAAAACGTTATTTACCTCTGTTGAGGAAAGCCATCTCCGCCAAGATCCAGGGGTTGAATCGGATGAAGATCGGGACGATGAAGTACAAGGAGATGAGGAGCCACACGCTCAGCCTGAGCACCAACAGTGCCGTTCGACTGTGCGGTCTGAAAAATACACGGTGCCACTCTTGTGCACAGCTTTTGTGTGTTCTTTGCAGCTGCATTTTGTGATCAGGCCACAGCCAGGGCTCGTGTGGTTGTGTCTTCTACAGTACCACGTGTACAATTATCAGTTCTTGAGGAGACTTACATCAAACCGGCAGTTGGGGTGGTGCCATGCCTCCGAATCGTGCGGTGATCACCCCTTCCTCCACCATTAGCCGAGCTGCGTGTGTGCAAAACTCCGTTGGAAGCGGCGGCAACGTCTTCCACAGACATGGAAGGCGTGTCCAGAGATGAAGAACTCAGTGCAGTTCTTTTCCTGCGGGCACTCTCAGTTGGAGATTGGTGGGGTTGTTCTTGCCCATCTAATTTTGACAAACTAGAGCCTATATGTGTTGATGTCCCACTTCGGAGCCTCATGTTGGATAAATCCTGAGAAAATACAGAATATCTAAAATCCTTAACGACAACAAACACTCCCTGTTGGCACAGTCCCTGGTGACTGCTCCTGTAATCTTGGGGGTTCCTACCGCGCGTTGCAAGTGTCAGTATTTTTGTGTGAATCAGAGGACACCTATTTGTGAAACAACCTTTTATATACTCTATAAAATTGCCCAATTTTGTTTGGAAAGACAAATACTGCCTTTTGCTTTCCGTACGTTTCGAAAAAAAATCTCAGCTCAGTTCAGCTCCGAACACTTCCGGTTTAGTTTTTCGCTGTTTTGGAGCGAAAAACAAAACTTTTTTGGAGCTTTGCAGAAATTGCGCCTCTTTCGTCATTATGTTTGGAACAAAGGCATTGGAACTCGTTAAAGAATTCCAATCCAACAAAACTGGAGCTTTGCAGCCATATAACGTGAGAATATTGAGGTGGAAATACGATCTTATACGGGCGATAATTGAGGGTACAGACTTTTTGACGAGTTAGATGTGTGCGTGGTGAGCCAGAAAGGTAGCTGGCCCTTTACCGAAACCTCGATAGCAAAACGGACCACAGCGCCAAGGTGGGAGTGGCCCCACCTGTAGCTGTGCGGGGTGATACCATGACCACGCCCACACACATGTCCCCCCTCTGCCCCTCTCCACCAACATGTTCAAGGTAAAACCCACAAACATTTTCAGTTTCTTCTGTTTCTTCGGCATACAACGCCCCATTCCCTGCCCCTTTTACTTTCTTGAGGGTGAACAAAAAACGGAGCAAGGCCTTCGCATCTCGTGTTGTGAGCAAGAACAAGAACTTGTGGCCAGACAATTTGTGTAAAACACGGCATTTCTTGAGACAGGAAGACGTAACACGCAGAGTCTTCGAAGAAATGAATGCACTTTACGAACAAAACTCAGCAGAAGTGTAAGTTTTGCAGTCATTCCATTTCCTTTGTGTTACACGTACAGATTGCAAATTGATCGGCGCGCATTTTATTTTTGCCTGTGGGCCAACCGAAGTCACCAACCCAGCCAAACACCACGCAAAAAGCAAGTCAACCTGTTTTTACTCGTATGTTGTTCCCGCACTGAACCTTAGACGCAGTTCTTACTTCTTCATGGTCTCAAAAGTCTCATGTCTCTTGCTCGTGGGTGGCATCCATTGTGCTGCGAGTGGGAAAGCGAGCGGGAGTGGGAATCTTTGTTGCCTCCTAAACGCTTGCCGTTGTACGGCTTGCAACAACAGCAGACGTCCACTTGCCACCTGGCCATTTCACAACACGCGGAATCCTTGTTGCACTTACACGTTCGACAATGATGGCGAAGTCATTCTGATGCCGTCATTTTGTAGTGTGTGAGCACGTACGAGCTTCTGGGGTTGATCCGTCAGCCAGTAGTATGGATTTCCGATTTTTCGCGTGCCAGCTGTAATTTGCTTCAAACATTTTTATCTGCCGCACATTGCAGACAGAAGGCCCTGAACAGCGATGAACACAATCACCTATTTGCCGGTATCACAGTGCGTCATGCTGCCAACGACAGAAACCAGCGTTGTGTGTTGGCGTACATGTAAGTTCCATGCTCACTTGCAATTGGAATTCTGTGTCTGTTTCACCGCAGTTACAAAGTAAAATTCAGTGCTACTCAATAGATATTGTGGTGCAAATTTGTGGCTTCATTGCTTGTTACAGCTACAACCGACTGAAAATGATCAAAGAAATGCGGTGGGAATTCGGTAGTGTGCTGCCACCAGACATCAAGTACAACTTGTGTGAAGCCGAGGTTGGTGTTCGGGATGGACCAAGTTGTCCTGATTTACGTGTCTTTGAATACCGAATATCAGCAGCAAACTCATAAATTTGTTGGTTTCAATTTGCAGGTGCAGTGGTTCAACAAATACAACAAGAGCCTTGCAAAGTATATGAGATCAGTTGGCGATCATGGAGGCCTGGACCTGACGCAAGACATAAAGCCTCCCAAGTCTCTGTACATTGAGGTGATTACACGTGTTTATCACTTCCTCTTTGCCAAATTGTTTGTGACCCAATAATTTGTCTGTCACTGTGAACGTGCAGACCTGCTCATCCCAGGTGAGACTTGAACTGGCGGACAATGCTTGCTCTAAACCTCGGTTGTGTTTGCCTCCAGGTTCGATGTCTCGTCGACCACGGAGAGTTTGAGACACACGACGGTACAACTGTTTTGTTGAAGAAAAACAGTCAAGTAAGTTACTTGCTTCTCAGTGTTTTTTTAATTTTTTTTTTTGACTTGGAGTCAATGACTTTCCTGTGACTTCTTTGACGCGGTTTTCTTTCCAGCATTTTCTGGTGAGGACTGAATGCGAGAACTTGATACGACAAGGCGTCCTGGAGCATGTAGTACACTGACACCGCCGACATTTGTATCTGACGAATTCAATAATGTTTTTGATGTATTTTTGCACTGCAATGATTTGAGACAGATGTTTTGTCAATGCGCAAAAAAGGAATAAAAGACGAAAAGACGCGTACACGGCTGGTTTGTGATGTTATTTTTATAAATATGTCAAATACAGTGCACTGAACCAAGAATTTACAGTCTTGACAAAAGACAAGACAAAAATGTTTGAGCAGTTGCTGGAAGACGCAATGAGATAGCTTTTGACACTGAAAGACGTACAAATGTTGCATCTTGTGCAAGTTCATGTGTTACTCGTTTTAGGCATCAGGAGTTGATTAGCACAGCACCATCCTGACGTCTTACGTCACGTGACGAAAAGCGAATTGTCAAAGCTTCAAGATCACATCAGGATAACTGAACTCTCCCGTCCCACCCCACCCTGGCCCTCAAACAAAGTCGAGGAATTTCTACCCACTGTCAAACGGCCAATCATATGACCTAATTTGGGCCCCCGATTTTGGCGCACGAACTTGCTACTTTTGGAAATCAAACGAAGAAAAAAAACTTCTGTTACGCTCTGGTGTGTCTGTTTTGTTGAGACCGACAAAACACTGAACTCAGGAATGAAAACCGCAAGATGTTGAACAAACACAACGGCCTCGTAAAAAGTTGACACCTGTCGCAGACATCTGACGGCAAACGGGCACGAGAGCATCTTGTTGCACATTTCAATTATTTTTCCTGCAGGAATATTCTTCATACCAGCTGTCATGAATGTCCCATCTGGTGATCAGGAGGAGTGGGTGACAAAACAAATACCCGCAGTCGTAAACAGCGCATAATTCCTCACATTCGGAAGAACAAAACTCAATTGTTCGGCAAAGCTGCCAATTCTCACACATATGAAAGACAAAAACAGCATCATCTCCGAGACATCTGGCATTCCCTGGAATGCTCAAGTTTGGTGACACCGAAGCGTAAATTGCCTAATGTACAGACACCACCATCACAGCGGCCCGAACTTATCTAACAGCTGGTCGAGTGGACCCTTGATCCTCTTCAACAGCTGCACCGTGTCGTCGTCCGGCGAGCTTGGCGTCTGCGGCGCCGACTTGGACGTGGGTCGCGCGGCGGACACCGGATCGAGCGTCGCGCCCAACGAAACGTGCGCCTCCTGCATCGCCTGACGCATCCGCGCCGCCAGTCTCCCTTCCACCTGCGGGGTGCAACCAACCTCCTCTCATTTCACACTTGTGTTTGTTGGCAATGAGCTTGAAGCGCAGTGTTCCGAGCCGTGTTATCTCAAGGGACAGATCACGTTTGAAGAAACGCATTAGTACGCTCACCTTTTTCGAAAATGACACACTTTGCTCAATCGCAGATTGCAGAGTTCGTATCAACTGGTCACACTTCTCCCCGTCTGTTCGTGAAAACAACCCATATTGACGTCATTTGAATCTTCAACGCGAAAATACTGTGTGCATGTGTAGAAGAGGATCTCAACGAAAAACCAGTGTGATTTGAGTGCGACGTGTAAGTTGAATTCACCTGCATCGCTGATGTCGGCGCCGTGCACCGGTTCGGCTGCAGTGACGAGAGGCAGGTTCAGAGCGCCTCTGTCCGGACTCGTCGTTTTCGGCGGCTCCTCGCTTCTCCCGGGAGACTGAGGTTCGGGCAGCACGCTGTCGGCGGGCTTGGGTTCGCTCAAATGCACCGTCGTACTGCAAGACAGGTCAACGTACCGATACGTTGTTGGCAACGGACAGTTCGGTTTGAGACCAGCCGGGAAACAAGAAAAAGCGATTGTCTGGTTGTCTGAACCGGATGTTGTCTCAAGAAGTGAGACCGCAAACCCTCTCACCCCAACATCTTGCATTTCACACGTGTCTTGCCATGTTGGGCAGGGGGATAGATCCCTCTTGAAAATGGTACCTTTTGATCTGGCGCGGAGGGCTGGCTGTGAGCGAGGTGGGCGGGAAGCGCCGCGACTTGTCCGGTCGTCTGATCTCCTCGTCGTCGGCGTCGCCCTCGGCGGCGACGTCCTCCTCCGCCTCCGGCTCGACCGGCGCGGCGGGAGCCGGAATGGGGACGGTGACCGGATTCTGCTGTCCCCACTGTTGTCGCTGCTTTTGGTCACCCGCCACCCTGGATGCTGCCCTCAGTGACGAAATACCAGGGGCCGGGCTGTTGCTGGCATCCGGAGCTGTTGTGCCACGCGGACTCACCACAAACGTTGCGTTCATTGCACCTTGTGGCACCGCAGGAGAAAGATTTACAGAGTTCACTTCTGGAATCTTCGGCAATTCCTGAAGTTTGGTCGCACGCAATGCCCTCTGTTCCAAGTCGGTTGCAGGTTCAGATTCGAAAGTGTACTCCGCCTTGCTTCTGGGTGTCACTGAACTGGTGTTGTCCTTGGGCTTTGGCACAAATCTGGAGGACGCTGTGTTTGTTTGCGTCGGGCGATCGTCCCTGTCGAAAACCGGGTGCGGCGGGGGAGTTTCAGGCTTTCGGTCTCTAGGAGAAGTGACGGTGGCGGGAGGTGGCGGCACGGGCGTGTTGTTGGGTCTGGGCGGCGTGACGCCCTTGGTCGGGGACGTGGAGCGGCGGCGCACGGGGGCGGGGCTCTGCGACGGTGAACGCGACGCGCTCTCCCAGGACGAAATGCGTGACTTGACCGTCTGTGGCGGCGGCTTCTCGTCGTCGCTGACTACGCTGCCGCTCCGCTCCAACGACTCTCTTCTCGGTGGTGAGAAGGAGTCCCGCTCAGAACTGTTGTTGCTGCTGCCATCACTTCTCTTGACGAAATTACCCAGAATATCCACAGAATTATCACTGCCGGACTCACGCCTGGTTGTCACAGGGTCATTGTTTCTGATTTCTGCAGGACTGTTTGGCACCTGAGCTTTTCTGTCCAAACTCCCGTACGAAAACCTGGGGTCTGAGCGATTTGCTGGAGATCTCGTGTCCCTAGGAAGAGTGAACGTTTTGTTGGGGCTGACGGGTCCCTTCGGGCTGGCCGACCTGCGTTGGAAGTTCACCGCGTCAGGCTGAGCAAACGAGCGAGACCCAGACTGGAGCGGAGCTGGTTTGACGTCAGCGGGTTGATCCGAGTCGGAACCTGCGTACGATGATCCAGGAGAGTCCGCTTCCCCACCCGAGCCAGCCCGCTTGTGTGTCTGGCGTTGCTGCTGCCGCTGTTGAGACTGTTGTTGCTGCTGCCGCTGTTGAGACTGTTGCTGTTGCTGCTGTTGTTGCGGGTCAGGTTGCTGTTGTTTCAGAATCGATTTGACAGGAGATACTGGTCGTTCGTTCTTCACCTTCAGCACACTGGATGCTGCGGTGTTGACGGTGATGCTGGTGGGGAAGGCAGGTCTGCGCGTCGGCTCCGGCTCTGGGGACCCCTCCCGCGGGTCGTCCCCTTCTCCTTCCCCCAGCGTCACCGGCTGCCGGAACGGGACGCGACGCGGCCTCTCCTTCACCGGCATTTCGTCCAACTCTTCTTCTGGTTGAGACAAATTCTCAGTTGGTGCTGGCTTTTGTGGCCTGTGGTTGGACTCAGTAGCTGTGCTGAAATCGTCTTTTGCTGCACCTGAAGCGTCAACTGAAGATTCTACTTTCTCTGACGCGTTAGACTGACTGTCCTCAGCACTGGAGTCACTTCTACTTCCACCTTCAACTGCACCAAGATTTGAAGTTTTGCCCAATAGAATGGCTTTGGCTTCTGCAAGAGTTAAGTTGGCCTGAGACGGTAATTTTGGTCCACTTCTTTTCTGGAATTTGTCCTGTTTCAATGCTGGCACTTTTGCTGTTGGAGGTGGTGGCATAGCCAACCTGTCTTTGTCGCCTGCATTGCTGGTTGCATTTGTGCTATTTGTCGGTCCCGAATTAGCTTTTGTTCTCACAGAAGCATCCTCCACATTGTACTGATTCAATCCAAAAGGGTCCTGCCTGTCCAGTTTTGTAGCTGGCATGCTACGCCTGGTGTACTGTTTGATTTTGAAGTCTTCCTTGGAAAGCACATCCTCCGCTGTTTTTGACGAACCTTTTGGCAAATTCACGTTCTCGTCCCAGTTTTCATCATCATCGTCAGCATCAAAATTTGCAAGATCTGGCGTGGACTGAAACTTGCTTCTCAGCGCTGAGTTGATCTTGCCCTTGTGTTTGAGGTCGCGCTTGTTTCTGGGCAGCGTGCTGCTGCCGCCTTCCTGCGTCTTCGCCTTAGAGCTCTGCGTCTCGCGCGCGTACGAGTTGGTTCTGACGAGGGTGGTGCGGGTGCCAGGCGCACTCTGACGCTTAGCTGGAGAGCCGGGGGCGCTCTCGTCCGAACCGGACGTCAGGTTGTAGTCGGAGCGGCTGCGACTGGGCGGCGCGAACTCGCTGCTGCGCGACGCCGCTGCGTGACGACCTGCTGCGGAAACAACGATTCGGATGACGAACAAAACTCGGAGAACGCAGGGTTCAACAAAATACATCTCATCACCATGTGTTCATTCTGCGTTCTTTCAATTCATAAATTTGTGGATGGAAAAGAGGAATTTTGTTTTGTTTTGCAAGGTCTTAAGTGTGATTCCCGTCTTTGTCTACAATGTTAAAAGTACAATGTTAGGTCACTGCTTGCAGCTACTCCTGCATGTACAAGTTCGCTACACGAAGCATGAAACATGTTAGTGCCTGCAGGAATGCTGTGTGAAAGTCAAGGCTGGGACAAGCCACTCTGTTCGTTGCTGCAAACGCTTTCAATCCAGATCAATATCAGGACAGCAAGTTATTTTCGACACATGCCACTTGGAGCAGCTGTTTTGAGGCAGATTTAAGTTTTAAAGCTCAAAAACAACGGTTTAACGGAGCAAGACCAGTAATCCTGAAAGTTATTCAATCACAAAATATGAGTTTAATTCATCAAAAAACAACAAACGGATCAACAAGCAAAATATAGACACGTGCATGGACACTTTTGCCTTCAGTCCCAAATGTTGAAACTCCCGAGACAACACAATCAGATTTTCTATCATTACCATGCACAGGCCAACACGACAGGCAACGGACGTCCTGCTACCTGTCGGCTCGAGATGGCTGTTGGACCACGGCGTGTGTACGTGCACATGCACAGGTGGTGCCGAACTGGGCACGAAGCGAGGGGACCCGGCGGGCGCGACGCCGCTCCGCGGAGACCTGCAGGGCGAGCGCGGCGGCGTGCAGATGGCGTCGATGTGCCGCACGCCGCGCGGGATCGGGATCCGCAGAGAACGCGCTTTCTTCTCTGAAAACCGACACACACCATTTCGCACACTTCATTTCCAATAGTTACCAGGCCTGAAAGGGGACGGACAAAAGAGTGAACCTTTCAGCAGTCTGCACGCTTGCATGAACACCATCGGGTTGACAATCACGGTGGAAAAACACTTCCAACTTCAATCTGCAAGGTAAACATGGCCAACAGTGTTGAAGACGCAGACAACGTTTTCGGGTGAAAGGAAACAGAAGCATGACTGGTTAGCTGTACAAACCAGATCTAGATCTACCTGTTTGGAGTTAGACCACAGGCGCGTTGTCACATTCCGTCCCAAGCTTTGCTACCCTATCCAGAACATGTACAACAGCTGTGTTTACCGTATTTGAATGGGGACAGCGCCCGTTCAGGCTGGGCGGAACGGGGCGTTGGGCTCTGGGGAGTGGTCGGGGTTTTGGAGCGTTGTGGGGTCGGAGTCTGGGAGCGGCGGCCGAATGAGGGGCCGGTGACTGCGGGGCGCGCTCGCGCCGGCGGGGACTCAGCTGACGACCGCGCTGCTGCAGCGTCACCCACATCCAACATGGACTTCCATTTCTTGCTCAGGATCGACTCTCCAGATTTGCCTGGTTACGACACCAAATGATCTGCTTGTAGATCTGTATGGAACGCAGCCAGCCAGACACGCACCAACTTTATTGCACATGTATCCTCGAGCAAAGTTTTGATCATTTTGTTGGACGGCTGACTTTGGAATTCACAGTGTCACTGTCAATGTTCCAACGTTGAAGTCCCCACACAGGACAATGCAGCACGCAATTAGCAGACAAGAACGCCGTGTGCAAGAGAATGGTTCGTTGGTAATTCATGCAAAAATTCAAGGCATGCCTCACCACAGAAAGGAGCGAATTTTCAATGAGTTTCGATCTTTTTTTTTTCATTGTTACTGATCTTGTGAATACCAGAAGAATAGAATATCCCCAGTGTATCTGCAAAGTTTTTTTTCGCAACAATGACGCACGAAAACTACCGGGTTGCAAAAAAATTTTGCAGCTCACGAAAACTTTGTTGTTGACAGCTTTTTTCGTGTCGTGGTGACAAATTTTCGTCCTCTTTCTCCTGCCTCTTGTACCTTCAACCTCGGTCTGTTCTTTCTTGAGTCATGAACAATAGAGGGTAGACAAATACAAACCTGTACTGCCAACAATGTGACTATTGTTTGTTTTCCTTTCCGGAAACTCCCAAACACTCGCGACAATTCACTGTTCCTTGGGTGTCACGTCATGACACTCGCATTGAGATCCTTTAACTGTACACACACACAACTTCACTCCTCAGTCAGTTGGCCAAAATTGGCTGCTGCTCAACTGTCTCGTGGTGACACGGTTATTCGAGCATGGCACCTAACACGATCGACAGCGAGCAGCCAATGGCAGCTACACACACGCACAGAGAAACTGGCTTCAACCGTGTATTCAGCTGAAAACCAAACAGACACACAACCAGATCCAACTGCGACCACATGAGATATACAGGCAAATGACGGAATGATGTGATGAAGAATGCTTGCGGGCAGACACGCTTTTCAAAACGAACACAAGTCTGCTTCGGATTTCCCAGATTGGAAGTTTTCCTCAAACACCCGCATGTGCAGAAGGCTTCCAAAGGGTGCTATTTTTCTCGCCGAAGACTCTTGAAGAATACTTCATTCATTCAAATCTTGAGTGTCACAGCGAATCAATTTTAGTGTTGTGTGCCATGACCACAGAACTCTACTTGAAACAAGTCACCACGACAAGAGAACTTGCAAAAAATCTCCCTGCTTTTTGTACAAATTGCCTTGAGGGAGGAGCACCTTGTGGTTGTGCGCTGTGGGCAAGGTGGCCCTGTTGTCCTGCTTTATCCCCTCCCCAAGGTCACCCCTCCATCCAAGTTACCCCTCTCCTCAAGTTACCCCCCTCAGTCCTCGTACAGCAATTTTCAAGAAAAAAAAAAGCAAAAAAAGCACTTTTTGAAGAAAAAAAAGCACATTTTTATCAACAAAAAAAAAACCAGCACAAAAAGCCACTTTTTGAAATATCATGGGAAAATTTCTACAAAAATTCAAAGAAATATTTCAAAGATTTCATGTATTTTTATCCCTATTAATTTTGGGTTATTCTTTTGTAGTAGTTTTCTTCAACTCTTCAGGTGGTAGAAAAGACTTGAGAAGTAGATTTCTCACATTTTGTAAATTATTATCTGAGGAAAGCTCTGAGGTATTCATTTTAAAATGCTTGAAGTGCACAAAAATTACCATTTTATTGATAAATTCCCAAAATCAGTAAAAAAGAGCACTTGAAGGCCAAAAGAAAAGTACAAAAAAGCATAAAAGAGCAGGCTGATAAAAAAGCACAAAAAAGCACTTTGTAACTGCCCCCTGCAACCCGCCCCCCCAACCCCCAAATCTCTCCTCATTTTTGTCCCTCTTTTTTCTTTCTATTTTTTCCTTTCCTTTCTTCCCTTCTTTCCCCAGCAAGGGACCTCGCACCCGCAGGACCTGTGTCTTGAGTGCTTGTATCAAACAGCAGGGCGGACTTATAAATCGGCAACCCCACCGGGTCAACCTCCAAAAACAAGCCTTGAACAACAATCATTCGAAATTGAACGGAAAACAGATTTATGGAACAAAGGCAAGAGCCAAACGAAGTCAGTCGAAAGAGCTCAACGTTTCTGCACCTTTTGCGAGCAACGGTCAAAAGATCCCACAATAAATTTCGGTTGTGACGTGCACTCTCGAGAAAATAAAACCGTCGAGCAACTAGGCAAGAACAGACAAGCAAAGCTACTCACTGGAGCTGGACTTCTCGTCTGTGGTTCTGCGCGCGCGCGAACGGTCGGGCCCGACACTGCTCCTGCCCCGGCTCGTCTCACTGAACGTCTGCTCCTGGGTGAACATACACGAGCTGTTGAAACAACTAGTTTCTCTCTCGAATTCAAACACAAGTTGTGTTCTGGATCAACCTTTCATTTGTAAACTTTGGCTGAAAATGTCGTTGTTGGTTAGGACATACGAACACATTGCGAAAATTCTTCCGATTCTCATGAGCGCGGACCAACACAAACGTTCAGTTATAGGGGTTGGTTAATAAAATTAATCCAATCCTCGACACTTTCTTGCGCTTGAGCAAATGGGCGCGATAATAGACGCTCAAAGTCTGAAATGAAAAATCGAAGGTTCAGAAGTTGGTCTGCAGACAGGCACAATACCTGAGACGTAGAGACAGCAGCAGACGGTAAGCGAGGATTGGGAGGGATGGAGGGGACCTCAGGCATTCTGCGACGGCGAGGCGGCGGCGCCCCAGCGGCGGCACTTGGGGGCGGGGACGCGCGAGGACCCTTCTCGGGGATCACGTCTTGTTGCTGGTGCGGGGTGGCCCCGCCTCCGTCACCCGTGCTCCTCAACTGCAGGAGGACAAACAGCCGTACAGACAGACGCACAGAACACAGCCCGCTCTCGACACTAAATGCATTAGGATGACGAGACAGAAGCTCAGTTCGCTTTCTTTCTCCATCACGAAGTGGACTCTGAAACACTCGTCGGTGAGCCCAACCCAACATTTAATGTGTTCTTCCACCCCTAAACACAAGTTTTACCTCACAAGCCCTCAGTTGCGCCAGCATGCAGCATGCAAAAAGCAGCAGGGACGGGAATTAAGTGACAGCGTGGCTTGCGCTTCTTTTGAAGTTTTTGAAGTCCATGTTTTTTGTGTGTTAGTTTTGGACTGCATTCGGTTTGTTCTGTGAAGCTTGTTCCCGACACCCATTGCAGTGCACGAAGAAAACTTACAGCTCGCAGCTTCTGACGTGTCAAGTCTACGGCACGACGTATTTCTTCTTTCTTCTGTTCTAACGACTGCAGGGATTTGGTGGCAGAAAGCAGTGAGTGCAGGTTAGCGAAGCAGGCACCATTCACATTTTGAACCACACTGAGCTGGCTTTTCGGCTGAACAAATGTTTTGAGAAAACCACTGCTCAGGAAACGAGGGAGGGCCTACAGGTTAGTACGGTACAGGCAATGCGACACAATGACGCAGAGTGCAAGTGCATTTTACAGGAACATACGCATGGACACACAGAACACTATCGTGATTGCACTTTGCCCGCAGCTGGGCCGATGGGCCTCGGGCTGAACAGTCCTGAACTTCAACAAACTAGACCAGTTCCTCAGAACCGCTCATACACAGCTGTCCTGAAGAACACCACGACGCCATCTCCACACCCATTGTCGTCCTCTGTACACCACAAACCAACGCGCCCGGCAACAAGGTAAAAAGTGCGCACACCCACTGGATGAGCAGACAAATATCGCAATGGAGTACTCACCGCCGCATGAAGCTGGTGAGCGGCTGCACCCTGCGTTCTTTGAAAATTGTTCTGCAGTGCAAGGTTCCTGTCAATGGAGGTCAAGCATCCGACGATTACACAGGAAACTTTTTCGGAATGAGCGTGTTTGTGCCAAACTTTCCAAAAATTGATGTCGATGAGATTCAATTTCGAAGTGTCATGTCACAGAGGGGGGAGCTTGAACTGTACCGAAGGTGAAGCTGCTGAGCGCGCGACAAGAAGCGCGACGAAATGCTGTGGCGCGAGTTGAATAAGCTCGACTGGGTCGGATCCTCGTTGAACGCGAAGCGTTTCTCAATGTTCTCGAGCGTCGAGTCGAACGACTCCGTGAGGAGCGGAGAATTGCCCAGGTTTTCGAAATTGTTCTTCATGAATCCCGCATCCTGCGACAGAATGTTGGAATCGTGCATTTTCTCACTTCAGATGGATATTGTTTTCAAATGTGTCTGCTCAAACAGTCACAAACAAATTTCAAGAACTCAACAAGTGAATGTCCAGTCTGAACACCAAAGGAACCAAACTTGTTTTTTTTTCGGGTGAACTTACAGTTTCGGGTTCGGGAGGCGGGAGATGCGGTGTGCTGGGGGCGGACGGGTCGCTCTCCGTGTCGCTCTCATTCGATCCGTGGTCCGTACTCTCTGAAATACCAAGGAACACACAGTGCAAGATGGGGACTCTCTGAGTGGCAACATGTGACGTCAATATTTACATCTCAGGATCGACATAACACGGAAGGTCACTGACCATCTTTGTCAGAATTCGCGTCCCCCTCAAACACGTGGAAGGCGCTGGAAAAGAAAGCAGCTTTTGGACGAACGCGCTCGTTTCACCCAAGTCAATAAGCCCGTGCTCCCCGTCAATTGAAAAGCTTCGTAAAGCACTTTTCGTCAACTGTCCCCTTTTACAATCATTCCCCTGAAATCTGACAAACGACGCCGTGCGCACCTGGCCATGGCGTCAGGCGCGTCCGTCTCGTCGCCGTTCGGCAGGAAGAAGATGACGTCACGAGCCTCGTCCTCGTCCGCCTCGCCATCAGACTCGACAGACAGAACGCGCCCCAACAGCGGAGCTCTGCCCTCACCGCCCACCTCGCCTTCGCGCGGACTGAACTGATCGCTGCCACGCGTCGTCACCTTACTCAGCTGCAGAGACAACGCAACAACCATTCATCGATGTTCCTCCGCAACAAACATCAGGATGTGGAATGGAAAGACTGCTTTCTAGGCCATTTTCGTGCACACTGAGGGTCAAAAGTACCGTAACTTCTGCTCTGAAGTAGCCACATACGAACCCCCTTCCAAACCGCCGTGTAAACAAATAAACTCGACAAAACTGTCTTATCGACTCACGCGGACGGGGCTGTCGGTGTCGTCCTCGGAGCGGTCGAGCAGCGCCAGTTTGTCGGCGCGTGACGTGAAGGCGAACTCGTCGTCGTCGTCCTCGTCGCGATTCGCCTCGTCGTCCGCGATGATCGGGATGTTCTGTCAACGCAATCATGAAGGATAAACGTGTTGTTCACCGCACGACGACTGCGCACAACTGTAACGGTCTTCCTCAAATCACTTGCTCCCGACCCTCCACCCATCCTTCCAACAAGGTCAAAAAGCCGCCAACATGCAACAAGACACGCAGCGGTGAGAAAGAACACTGACCTGTGATCTGCCATCAGTGCTGGACAACATCATCGTGTTATTCAGATCGCTCAGCTGATTCGAGAGTGTTTGTTCTTCCACAGTAAATCTCCTGCGGTCTACAACGGGAAACGATGCGCGTTCACCAGTTTAGAAATTCTTTTACGAAAATTTATACTGCAAGTGATCACAAAAAAGAAAAAACAACTTTCAGGTGAAACGCAGGCCGGTTGAGTGCACATACCAACTGAATCAGAGAGTGACAACTGCAGGTTCTCGTCGAGAATTGACTTGATGACAACCGACTGGTTGTCGGCGCGCTGGGCCCATCGGCCGCGCGGACCAGTCGCCGGGTTCGTCGTCACATCCTCCATCTTGGGCACCTCGTCCAGCACCTGTCGAACGAGAGCGAAGTTGAACAGCGAATACATTACTTCTCGTTGTGTGAAAATGTGAAAGATTTTTTTTTTTCGTGGACTACAAGAACGAAACATTCCTTCGCTGTTCTGTGGTTCAAGTTTTGTTGACAAGAACACACGATTTACCTGTTTTTTGGCCCACGCAGGCAGCTGCCCGACGCTGAACCTGTAGCCTTCTTCCTCATCCTCAATACCAGTCTCCGAAGCCCTCGAGTTGTTATTTCGTAACGCATTGAACTTGAGACGCGCGGCCTGGCTGTCGGTGATGGGGAAATCCAGATCCTCCTCCAACCTGTTGTGGTTTCGATCATCATCGAGGTCGGGAAGGATCACTCGCGGAGTCGACGGTATGATCGCCCCTCTGCAAAGACAGCAGAACTTCAACCGGTTTGCTCCGCGCTTCCTTACCACGCAGAGGACTTTGCTTTCCGTTGGACTTGCTCCAAAACGGCAAGGAAGAGAGAAAGTTTTTCCTCCATGTTGTAAAAGTAGTGACACCATACCAAGCTCGCTCATCTGTCTGACAGCATGTGGGTCTTCTGGAAAACCAACAGCTTCGCCAGGCTGACACGAACCTGTTTTCTTCATTGATGAGCTGCTCCTCCGACATTTTCCCGAGAGTGACGAGCCGCTGGTGGATGCTGTGCGTCAGTTCCGGAGACAAGCGCCACACGAATATGCACCTGAAAAACGACACAACGGCCACATGATGCGCTCTCTCGAAATTGTGTGAAAAGTCCAGCGAACCTTGTCGCTTGGGCAGGAACAGAGAAAACCTACCCGTCCCCAGAGACGGAGATGAGGTGTTTGAAATCGTTCATGAACTTGATCCCCGTGACGACCTCCGAGTGACCGAACATCGTCGCCTGCAGCTCGCCCGAGAAGAAGTCGACGATGCAGAGGTTCTTGTCCGAGCACGACGTCGCGACGTACTGGCCCGACGGGTCCAGCTGGATCTTGATCAGCGTGCCGTCGTCACCCATCGACCCTTTGTAGCTCTTTTTCTGCTTCCCATTCCGAATGTTGTAAATTCTGAAGTCAACACAAAGAAAGAAGTGAAGTTGAGTCAGCAGATTCTGCCGTGTTTTAGCTTTGGTGTTCCTGAAGAAACGACAGCAGTCAATCTTTTGAACTTCTGACTTTTGGATCCATTGGAAGGAGGGAGCGACTTGGAGGAAGGTCCAGTCTTTTCATGAAAACATCTTGAGAATTTGACTTTTTGGAGGTTGCGGGGATCTCAGTGAGGGGCGGGTACATTCTGAGAAGCGTGCACGTCATGGTAATTTTATTGTACTGACCTGACAAGATTCACTCACCTGACATGTCTGTCTTGGCAGGCAGTGGCTACGAACTTCTTGGTGGGATCCACATCCATGTCGTACAGCGTTGTTTTGCCGACCAAATGTCGATTCAGCACAAATTGGAACTCCGGCTCCTGAACAAAAATCAAGATCAGAAAACGAATAAAGTCAACAGCAATTTGCGCACGCGAGTCCGCCACAAGGTAAAACGAACGCTCACGGTTTGCGCGGTTCTGAAGAGCAGCGACTTGTCCGCGCCGCAGCTCAGCATGTGCAGCTGCTGGTCTTGCTCAGCGAAGCGCACAGACGTGATGGCGGACGAGTGGTCGTCGAGCGTCTGCACGAGCCCGTAATTCTGATCCATGTCGAAGACGTGGATCAGCCGGTCTCGACTCGCTGTCGTCAGCAGCCGCACGCCTGGGAGGGAAGAAACCTTCACCCGGTCATTCGCCTGCTGTCCAGGAAATCTCGACTTCGACTTCACTTTCCTTCGCTGATGACCGCACAAAACTTCACACGTATCGGTTCTGACGCCGCAAATCACACTTCCACTTGAGAATCCTTTTTCACCAGGCTCACTCAACAAACAAAACGCTCACCTGTTCGTGGGCGTGTGTACTCAATGCACAGAACTTCTGAGTCGTGCGCTTCCAACATTTTGATTTCTTCCATTCGCTGCAATTCGTGAATCCTGCAACAACAGAACAGAACCGGTTCTGTGGAAGTTCAGAGCAGCGTTTACTGCTGTAAGACGCATCTGCGCAGTGTTTACAAAAGCCCGAACCTGATGTTGCCCTGCCGGTCGCCGGACGCGAGGAACTGGCCGTCGGGACTGACTCGCACACAGCGCACGCCGTTCTTCTCCATGCACTGCGTGTCCGTTTTATCCGTCTTTCCAGCTGAAGAGCACAACACGAATCTGAACGAACGTATTTCAAGCCACGCGAAACAATACACAGTCCCTCAAATATAGCAGAGAATGAATTGTGCATAACACAACAAACACACGACGGAGTTTGATCGTGGAGCAAGGAATCGTGGAGCAAGGACAGTCGGGTCAACTCAAAGATCTGTTTGTACTTGCAAAGCGACTCGGATTTGTCGTCAACGAGCAAGAAAAGACCGTCGATTTTTTTCTTCTCATTCACAAATCACTTGCGGTTTGGTGGAACAATTCCGTCACACAAGTGAATCGGACCTCAAACCAAAGTGAAATCTCACAAAAAAACAGCAAGAAAACTGCGCACGCCCTCCCATCTAGCACCAAGGAAGAAAAACAGCTGCAACAAACGGGTTTGGTTCAGATTGTTTTTGACAACCAAAGCCACTGTCATTGCTGTCAGCATTCCCCAGTCACTTATTTTTCTGTTTCCTGTGGCCATGAACACGTCATTGCGCATCCCCGCAAGCAGTAAAACACAGGAAGCTGTTCACACACACATCAATCATGGCATGCGCACAATACCATGCAAAGCTGCACGGAAGCCTCCCCACAAAAGTTTCTTCAATGCAGCGTGTCCAGCTGCAACTCAATGACATTACCTGGATTGAATTCGATGTCCAGCAGGTTCGTGAGATCTTTGTCCGTGTAAAGCACCTTCAGCAATTCCTGAAAAGTAAGCGAGTGTACAAGAGTTGCTTGAAAATTGTTTGGAAACCAAACCCTTCTTGGGCCCAAATTGGGCCAGCCAACCACAGTTGAGCAAGCACTCACGTTGCTGTAAATATTCCGCTTCATAACGTCTGTTGCCATGTGCGAGTCTATGTTCCACATTCGAATTGTATTGTCGCTTGAACACGTGATGAAAGAACCAGGCGGAAGACTAGGTTTGCAAACGTCATCTGACGTCGGGTAGACCTGTTCACGACAAGAAACAAAAGTGAAATGTCACGAATCAAATGTTTTGTTCAAATAAAGGACAGTGGTCTGCTTGAAGGAACTTCCTCACCTCAAGACCCCAGATACAGGAGCTGTGATACAAGAAAGATCGCCACTTTCCAACTTTGCGGATGTCCGTGACGTCCCAGATGTACACGCTGTGGTCGTTGTACACAGCTGTCACTCTGTGACACTCCACGTCAATTCCTATCGCGATACAATCTGGATACTGGGCTCCTGCTGGCTGCGACCTCATGTGACTGCAACAGACCGCGCATTTGTACTCGTACGCATGTACGTCTCAAAGCAACCAGTGACTCGCACTTCACACTGAGGGACAGATCATTTTGGTTCAAGAAGGCACCTGGAATCCTGCCCTGCTGCCACGTCGACGCCCAAATAATGAGGTTTGGGCATCGTGGCGACGAAGTGCAGCGTCGCGGCGCTAAACACGCGGATGATGCCCTCCGAGCACCCCACGTAGATGTAGTGTTCGTCCGCGGTCATGCAGTTTGCACGCGTCGCCTGGACAAAGTAAATTCAATCCTCCCGACAAAGATTCCAACACGGGAGGACGTACACAAACTCCTCTCAATCCAAATCAGAGGAAAACAAGACTGAACACAGCAAACTTATGCACCAGCACCAAAGTAAGTTCATTCCTTCTTTCCCGGAGAACGAGACGGTCCATCGACTCACTCACCCTGAGTTCGACCCACTTGTCGAGCAGTCGCTTCTCGTTGAACTCGCACAGGTGCCCCGAACGCGTGATCACATGTGTCACTCCGGCATTAGCGCCCCGACCGACCACCAGTCCGCTAAAGTGGTTGTTCTTTTGTTCGCCCAGGATACCAGAGCGACCCGACAACGGAATCGTTTCTCGAACCTGTCAAAGCGAGTTTGAATTAGTCACCACACAGCGTGGGTCCAAGAATTGATCCCCAAGGGTCAATGTTCAGCAGAGCGAAATGAGTATGTTCGCAAAAGTAACGCACCTTGGTCTTGCTGGTGTCAAGGTACCAAAACTTGACGTGTCTGTTCCCAACGGTGACAAATGAATTTCCATCCTCAGCGAACGCCAGCCCACTAACCTGCGAGATAGAAACAAGGCACAAAGGCATGGAAGCTTGAAATGAAACGAGAAACAGAGCTTTGGCTTCATTTCCAAGTTCGAAGGAGACATCAGCTGTGCTTTCTGTCTCACCTTGGTCGCGACTTTTCCGGAGGCGAGTTTTGTGTTGGTTCTCCAGTTCCACACGTTCACCGCCATGTCGTACTGGTTTCCGACGCTCACGATGTACTTCATGTTCGGAGAAAAAGCCTGAAGAAAATCGCCACAGCTTCATTTTTCGATGTCAACGGAACGACATCGTGTGAAACCAACCTGACAAACTCGACTTTCCCGAGAAGTTGAGCGAGATGTTCAACTGTGTAGATTTATCCCTCAGCAGGATTGGCGAGTTGTACACCTCTGCCTTCCTGTTCTACTTCGTACTGACTTTCAGTCTGAAGAAAGAATCATGCATGTCACTGTTGACAAGGAGGACGAAAGTTGCACTCACGACGCAGCTGATGGCGAACTTGTGCGCGAGGAACTCTGCGACCTGGGTGCGCTCCTCCAACTCCCAGACCCGCACTGCAGGCTGGTGACCGCACTGAAATGCCAGCAGTGAACCTTCAGAGTGAGCTTCAAACCGAGACGTGGGCCAAAATAGAATTTACAGCAAGCATTTTCGCAAACGTAAATTTTGTCCACACTAGATTGGGCGGAGGAATGTAATCTAACACAACACAACACAAAACTGACGGGGTACTTCCCGCGATGCCTTTGCTGGAAAGGACAGCGACCGGGACATCCACACATCTTGCCCTGGTGGAGCGACACTTTATGAACTCAAAACGACTCTCCACCACAAATCATACCACACTTTTCAGTTCGATGCTTCACGGAGAAACTACATACGCAAAGCTGGCGTGTACAAGTGAAAGAGACTTTACTTCTCCTGTCACGAGGTGCTTCCCGTCGGGCGCGATCGCGAGGCACGTGATCGTCTTTCGAGACTGGTTGTGGATGTGCGTCTGCTTGTTCTTCCGCGTGTTGTACAGCACCACCACACATCTGGAAGAAGAAAGCGAAGCTCAGAAAGCCTGCGGTTTACGGTGTGGGGGCGCGAACCCCGAGTGGGACGACACCTGTGGGCTGCTATAATCCTACTTGTGGGGCGTGCGTGGGGGCAAATGATAGCAAGCAACAAGCCGTGTCGCAGGAAGCACTTGCCCTGATGCTTACTGTCATCCTACCTGGGCGGGGGGAAGGCAGATGATGGGACATGGCCTGACACTTCCTGCCGTCCTACCCCCCCCCACCCCCCTCGGTGCACAGATACACAGAAACATGTACAATTGTGACTGGACCTGGACGAAGCCCACGGATCGCCGAAAACCGCGGCTCAAAACAAACGCTACCTTGAAAATGATCGAAAGGTACAAACATGTTTGGAATGGGTCACAGCAGGCACTGTAGAAATGTTCCACTCTTCCTCCCATATCTTTGTGTCTCGGGAATCGCAAACGCACCAGGCATCCAGGCGCACGGGGACGTCTGGTCACTTTTTAGCACAATTCACAACTCGCCTTTTCTACTTTTTGTCACAAAGGTTTGTTTCAACAAGATAAATTTACTGTTCGCTCATAAAACTGAGACAGGTCGATGATAATTTCGAGCCAAGGTCAACTGCCCTCGGCTGTTCTGGCCACCACGCTTCAGAGTGCAGTGTGTGATCGCCCGATTTCCAATCTGCCTTCCTGCTCAGAAAACACACTCAGCTCTCAATTTCCTCCAGCAAAACAGACCATTTTGAACTCAACCTCAACAACACAGACAATCCATCCACCCTCTCACCCCTTGTTGTGAGCACTACTCAGAGTGGGTCCAGAAGATTGCCTCTCCCGCAATGTGTTTTTATCACGTTTCGGCCTTCCAAGGGTTGGGATTTTGACGCTGCACAAAAAAGAGGGTAAAGTTTGGACAGTTCACACTTCCCACGATCAATAAACAGGGTCCAAGGAAAGAGTGTTCACAAAAAGAATTCCTTGAATTTACTCACAAAATGGCACACCCACACAATTCAACTTTGACGGAAGAACAAGAAGGCTATCGCCAAAAAAGCGCGCGGTCTCCTACGGGCCAGTCGCTCTGACCATGGTTCAGTTGGCCAGTTGGCCATTTGCAGGGGGGGGGGGGGGTAACTGAACTGCTGCAAAATTTTATCAAAATCATTGAAGCCATTTTGGAAAAATTTGAAAAGATGGCCTAACTTGACTATTTGTAGGGGGTGGGGCAAGGCGTGGGGGTGGACCGAACCTTGGCCCAAAAATGAAAGCTGCTTAAAATGGCCTAAAATCATTCTGGTGATGGTTCACTTACCCCCCACCCTACAAATGGTCAACTGAACCAAATGTGACCACACACACAGTGTGACTGATGGTGACCACAACAACCGCGCGTCCTACGGGACCGCGAGCTCAAAAATGAGCACGTCATGTTTTCCATCAAGTCCGGTCAAAGAAATACTCAGTATCCTCCAACAAGCAGCACTGCAAACGCAGCAGGCACCAAGAAACGGGAAGACACGCTCAAGAAAACAAACAGCTGATTTGTACCATTCAGAATTTTCAACAACACCTGACACTGATCCTTGATCGTTTTGTTTCCCATTTCAATTCAAAGAAAGGCCCATGGACAAGGTACGAACAAAAGTGGCTTCTTGTGCCTTTCAGCACTGCATGCACTGCACTGCATGTTCTTGCAAAGTCTCGGATGTTTGCGTGGTTGTAAAACAAAACTGCAGACGCTTGGTCACGGAGCCAAATAGATTTCAGGCGACACCCATGAGAGATTTCGACGTCTCAGCTTTCCTGCTTTCTTCACTTTCACTTGACTATTTGTGAATAACTTAAACTCATCTTCAATTAATCATCAGTCTTCAGTCTTATCAAGATCAAGAATAGTTGATGTGCAACAATGCGCGTAAAAACTTGATCTCCAGACCATTTTGATAGCTGCCCGAGTTCCGTTGACAAAGTGCGAACTCGGCAGTGAGCTCTCAAACGACTGTTGAGATTTTATGGCAGGTGAGCAAACGCAAACCGAGGGTCTCCTTCTTGTGAATGTTGTGATTGAGAATCCAACCAATTCAACCCATCATCCGGATGACAGTCGACAAATGCACACTGTCGCAAAACGTAAAGACGCACTATGCACACGTACAAGTCCTTCTTGAGCAAAAACACAAGAACACCAGAGGCTTGAAGACGCGCGGTCTTCACGAGCGCAGGTGACGTAACGTAACACAAATGTTTACGCCTGTCTCCCAGCCTCTCAAGAAGGGATTCCAAATGTATTCCTGGCCGTCATCTTGGTTGGGCCATATGACATTGTTTCAGCAAAGACTTGAAGGACCACAAGACAAACTCACCCTGTAAGTTTCAAGCATTTGTGTGCACATGTTCAGAGCATTAACAAATTAGCGAAAGGAGTGGGCCTGAGAGCCATCTCAGGCTAATTGACCTCATTTCACCAAGGACTTGCAGGACTACACGACAAACTCACCTTATAAGTTTCAAGCATTTGTGCACATGCATTCAACAGCCAGAGCATTTGTAACTCACCCTGGTTGGGGTTTGGGGTCAGGTGGGAGGTGAATTCAAACTTCTTTTTTTTTTGGAATCAGCATCAAATTCTGATCAAATTTTTTGGGGCCTTTGTAACCTACCCCCCCCCCACTGTTGGTAAGTTACAAAAGTACCCAGGACACACACGGAATCAGGTGATCACTAAACTTCAAATCATCGTTGCAAGTGTCTCATATTTATTTGAGTTTTCAAGCAACCAATCTTTGCTGAGTGCGATTTATGACAGAACACACGCCCTGCAGGTTGTACTGATCTTTAAAACAAACAAACAAGCAAACCCCCTTCCTTTCCACATCCTGGACGGTAAACAATGATCTTTGTGTTTCTTGGTGGGCAAAACATGGGACACAATGTGAGAGAGTTTCTTTTTGGTATCAACGTCCATGCCCTGCACCCTCCCTCCAGAGTGATGGTCTTTGTGAAATCACGCACTGCCTTTTCAAGACCTTTGGCTGAGAAAAGAGTTGTGTGATTGAACAGAAACCCATGTGGCGTGAGAACCCAATCCATGTGGCGTGAGTACCCAATCCAACAAGACTTTCAGGTAGAAAACGAGCCGCATGCCGCTCTCATCACTGTCAACAAAACCACACTCAGAGAAACTTCCCTCCAACCCTTGGAGGGAAATTTCCCTCTGACCCTTGCAGTGAACTTTCCATATGGGGAGGGGTGAAGGAAATTTCCTTCCAAGGGTTGGAGGGAAATTCCCCCTCCAACCCCCTTGGAGGGATATTTCCCTCCAACCTTTGCAGTGAAATTTCCATCGGGGGGTTGCAAGGAGGGGTTCCTTCCAATCCCCCGCTCTCGCCCCAGTCAGTCAGTCAGAGTAGAAGAAACAATACAAGCCGACGCGGCTTGTAACAACGATGCCACCGCAATCAACCTAACGATGGCTTTGATCAGATCGTGGAGCTCCTCGACTGGTTGGTTCGATGAGTTTAATGGGTGAAACTGGAAATGGTGTCCTTCCAATAATTTTTGCTGAGGTTTGGGGAACTATGACGTACAACAAAACTTAAATTGTTTTTCCAAGCCAAAAAATAAAACAAAGCAATTGCCTGTCTGTCTTTATGGTACAAAAGCAACCCATTTCGGCAAATACTCGTGTCCACCATTTTGACGGGAAAGAACTCGTGCAGTTTCTTCACAACGTTTCATCTGTGCACTCGCACATTTTACGGGAGACTGGTGAAGGCTATTGCACAATGGATGAAAGTGGGATCATTTGTCGCAAGTGTTGTGAGACAGTTTTGAGTGCAATAGTATCATGACCACCTTTTTGGGTGATTCGGTATTCAGGTTGAGTCAGGCGGCCTTTGATGTTTGCTCATTGTAGCACGATGCCAAACATACATCCTTGAACGGGATTCAGTGCTAAACATCGCCAAGAATACGAGTCCACCAAAACACCCACCGCTTGCATGTTTGGCCCGTTTTGCTTTGCCGTACAACCAGAATCAGAAGGCCGTGACCTTTTCCAAAAAGAATTGCAACACACATCACCACACATAGTAAAGCCACCAAAACCGGTGCACTGCACTTCTACTCAATGACAAGGCTCACTCTGTTGAACAAGGTGGCGTGGTGTGTGTGTGAGAGAGAGAGACAGAGACAGAGAGACAGAATGTGTGTGTGTGTGTGTGTGTGTGTGGTGTTGGACGAACGCATTGTAAACAACGGTCTATTCTGAGGCACTAAACTCAATGCCTTGGTTCGTGATCATGCCTGTAGTGCAACCAGACGTCGCTGTGTACTGGAAGTTCACCTCCCAGTGTGAGTGCTGGTGGACACTGCCAGACAACCAATTAATTCCCCGCTTCAAGGTCCCGTTGAGGTCCCAAAAAATGACATCAAATTAAGGGGGGGGGCGGGCAACAAGAAGACTACGCCGAGAAAGCCCGCGTTTCCACCATACCAACTTAGCTGGCAGAAAACTTGCAGATTATGCCATGGTTATTGTCCTAAGTCGCTCTGGGAAGAGCACTAAGTGGTAGTGCCAAATTTTTTTTTGGTAAATATGCCAACTTGGACAAGACATCCTGCTGTCCCATCATGCACCCCCCTGTTGGGGTTGTTGGCAGTCAATGGTGCTGGGCTGGGGAAATTGGTCTATAAGGCATTTGAGGCAATACATCCCACTTAGTACTGTCCCATCACACCCCCTATCTCAGCAACTACTGAAGGTAGACTTGATCAAGGGCTTGTTGGAAAGGTCTGAGCCCACATGAATAATTTTTAAAATTTGAATGTCCATGACAACTTCCCATGCAACCAGATGCAAAACTCCCTGGTAACCAGATATAAAAAGCCAAATTTCAGGTTCTTCTCAACTTAAGAGACTTGATCTATGGTTCATATGACAGGTTTTTGAAAGCAGTTTGCTTTTGCTATTTCAATAGAATGTCCAGACTAACTTCCCCAGCAACTAGGTTCAAACTCCACAGCAACAAGGTGCAAAACTCCTTGGCAACCAAGTGCAAAAGGTAAATCTTATGTTCTTCTCATTTCATATACTTGCTCTTTAGTTCACATGAAAGCTCACATGAAAGCATTTAAAAGCAGTCCGCAGAGCTGTTTCAAAAGATTGTGCATGCCAACTTCCATAGGAAGTAAAAACAAACTCCCAAGTAACCAGATTCAAGAGGCAAAATCTCAGGTTCAAATTGAGATAGAGCTTTGATGTTTGGTTCACATCAAAGGTATTTGAAAGCAGTTTGCTGAGCTGTTTCAAAATAATGTGTGTGCCAACTTCCATAGGAGGTAAAAACAAAACTCCTTAGCAACCAGCTGCAAAACTCCCTAGCAACCAAATTTTAAAGGCCAAGTCTCAGGTTCTTCTAAAAAAATAAGACTTGATCTGTGGTTCATATGAAAGAGACCTGCAATGGGGGAACTGCGGTCACTGTCGGGCTTGTCTTCTTGTGTCACACACACACACACACACACACACACACACGTCTCCTAATGACACACACACACGTCTCCTAATGACACACACACACGCACACACACACACATTCCAACACAAAGCACTGCTTCTCCAGGATTCAGATCCAACCCATAATGGAGAAGCACCCCCCACCCACCCAACACACCTCAAATAGTGAAGTATGAGCCAGTGCTCTGATCCCTTGCTGAGGGTCTCCATGCCGTGTGGCTATCAGCCCCTCAGTCACGCTTCCTGATTTCAATTCTGCCTTTGATTTCAGTTTGCTCCTGATCGGTTCTCACAGTTATCACAGGGGTACTTCCTGGCTTGAGTCATTGGAGCACTGAGGATTTCTGGCCTTGTCAGGGAATCGCATTCCACCACAAAAGAATCCAACCCAACAATTTCGTCACCATCTCGATCGGCAGCAAAAAAGGCAGTTGGTGACAGAAATTGATGACAAATGTTGCCACAGGAATCGGGCCATTTGTGGACTGAACAATTTTTTGACAAACGTTATCATCACATCATCAAATTTTCTGCACAAGAAGTTTTGAAAGAAATTTCCTTGGAGGAAAATGAAAGGGTTTTGACAGCGGTACACCAACACATCCAAGATGGATCATTCGCTCACGAGATCCACCACGTAGTGCATTTCATGTTTCCATGTTGTAACTTTCCGTTGCAGTGCGAAAGGTGAAAATCGTGCAAATGTTGGCTGTCAGCCTCGAGCAACGCACAGGATTTTCAAACTGGCCAGGCTGTTTCGATCCCTGAAGGTCAACCAACACCAATCTGTCAATCACAGCAGCAAAATCGCTCAATCTTGCCGACAAACGGTGATAATTATTTGCACAATTTACTCATATTCCAGAAATTGCACCACCACTGCTGCGCTGTTTGTCAGTTGCGTACATGTGTTGTGCCCGAGAAGCACTCTTTGTGCTCATTTTTTTTTTTTTTGGAAAAAAATGTTGGTTAGTTCACCACACTTTTGCACACCACAGTTGTTTATTGACTTCATTCTGATCAAAACAGCAAAATGCAGGCGCTGTTTGCTCCTTTCTTTTCAAATTCGCACCCAAAAGCTTTCAGAACCAAGTGTACGTACAACAAATCACAAGTTCACCTTTCAGATCTCTCGCCAGAAAGTCTCAACAACAACAAACTGCTGTTGACTTCGCCAGCCACCGAGACAACCCAGCATCGTAAAAAAGAGTCTCTAAAAGTGGCAGGTTTTGAATTCCATGTGAGGTTATTTTGGCTCGGTGGATCATCAGGAGCGTATCTGGGTTATTCATGCTCTGATCTCTGTGTGAGGCATTGGCTTCAGTCCCAGGTTCAACAATTCTCACGGTTAACCTGCTGAGATACCGAAATGGCCAGTGAATTGAAAGTTGAACGTACTCAGCAGTTCAACACAAACAAAACCTGAGTGGGTGTTGCACGAGAAGTGCGATGATTAGTTTTCATGTCGTTACCAGGGAATACCAACTGAAAAAAGATCACAGAAGGCACGGTCCACTCACCGTTTGCTTTGCAAAGTTCTCGGTCAAAAGAAATGGTTGGTCCCCTCCCCAATCCGCGACCAGTAATTTCAAAAAGTTTCAGCTGAAGGCGGGGGCACCAACCTTTTTCTTTCTTTCTTTTTTTGTTTTTTGATGATCAAGTACAAATTCTGAGCATTTTTCTAAATTGTTGGGCGCTCTCCAAGTCAACAGTAGGTATTCAAAATTGTCCACTGGGGTGGGGTGGGGTGGGGGTGGTGGAACCTGACAAATCTCCACAGGCAGACAACTGCTCAGACGATGAATACACTTGGCTGCGTGGACATCTCCTGAAATATTGTCAGGATGATGTAGGGTCTACCCATATGTTCAAGGTTGGTTCTGAGGTAGGACCAACCTAAAATTCTGTTCAGGGGGCCAGGGCACCAGCAGGTCCTACCCCGACCCGAGGACGTCGAACCACCAGCTGCTGCTAGTGCACAACACTGGCTCCCTCCGGAGGACGCGCCTGTGGAAAGCTGATGTCACTGTAGGAACCGAAACTGCGAGATCAGCTGTCGTATCAGTGGAGAGATAAAACTCCACCTGACGGCACTTGAACATCACCGTGATACGAGTACCACAGGTGATTTCCTCCGAGGAAGCGATCAGATTGATGGCTTTGCAATCTGTGAGTCAGAACGCGATGCAATGGAGATCATTGCAGCTTTTTCTGTTTCCTCTTCGGAAAAGCGTGCTTCATCTGTTTCTCAACTCGGCCGTGGATTGCATTTGTTCTTTCGTTCCTCGAGAAGTGATGCTCCTTGAGCAGCTTCAACAGGGATCGCACTTTGATCACATTTTGCCCATCAGAACAGAGGAAATCCTTGGCGAGTGTTTCGGATTTGAGCAAACGGGCGATGTCTGGCCTTCCGACATTTCAGCTGCACTGGCAGAGATGAGTGTGGAAAATATGAATGATATCTGGGCCAACAAAAATATCCCTCTTCCAGAATCCTGACAGTTATCAAGGTGCGATCTCAGACACGCTGCACAAAACAGCCCAGAACAATGCTTGAAGAAAGAAGTTGATACCAATGGCAGTTTGGACTGGAAGTGGTTCGAAAGACGTGCAAAACAGTATGACAACACCATTGTCGAGAAGAGGGTCTGCAGCCTTGATTTCACCTTCATTTGATCTCATCGGTGCTTGATTAAAAACAAGGAACAAACATGAACAGGTCAAATAGCTTTGTGGAAAGAACTGGTACGTGAGCCAAAGCACCATCACGGACGAATTCTGATCAGTTTCGTCCCGCCAGACCACCTCTTCTGAAACTGCGAGCAGTACAAACATTTTTTTGGTGTCAATTATCTGTGGGTAAAGCAGGACGATAACGCTCAAAATACGTTCTGATCTTTCAACATGTCAGCCCTGTGTAAACATGAGGTCGGCGACCCTGCCCTCAGTGGTGCACGAACGCGTAAATCCCGAAACCAATTGCACCTTTTGGCAACGGTGGTTACAGCATGCGAGTACGAACAGACGTCATTGCCATATATATATATATATATATATATTTATATATGTGTGTGTGTGTGTGTGTGTTTGTGTGTGCGCGCGTGCGTTTGTGTGTGTGCGTGCGTGTGTGTGTGTTTTCGCTTGTGAGTGTGATACTCTGCTGCTGTTTCAGGTTTTCCCGAAGCGTGATTGCACTGCACACGCCGAACATGCTTGACATTTGGGAACCACGTAACCTCAGGACATTCTTTTTCTTCTTTTGCCCCAGAAGGGTGCTTGAGCATTTCGTTTCAACGCCGCTCATCCCTGTGCTTCTTGCTCGACTCAGCCCCGTGGCAGATCTACTCACCCTGCGGGATAGGCGACGATGCCGCTGCTGTGGTGCACGGACAGAGCGGCATTACTGGATACTGACAGACCAAGCACTTTCTCCAGCTGCACCTGAAAACGTCAATACCGAATGAAACCTGCACCTCAGTATCGTTCCTCAAATGTAGTGCCTTAAATGGCAACACGAACGAAAACCTTTGCGTGAACGCACGAGGTTTGTGGCTTCCAGCAGAAACCCCAACTCCACACGAACAGCTGGAACACGACCCTTTGGTGAGGAAATCCTGGGACAGGACAAAGCTCTTTTCGACCACAATGTAAGGATAACCGAACACAACAGAAACCTTCGCAATTACAACATGCCCCCAGCAGAAGAAGAGCAAAGTCTTTATTGACATAGGGAAAGCACTGGGTTGGAATGGAAAATGAGAAGACACAAAAGGATCATCCTCAGCGACTTAGAGTTGCTCTATCACAGCAGTTACCTCTGCCCTCAGTCTGCCTCAAGCGTCACGCTTCTGTTGCTCCTGTGGAACATGTTACCCATCCTACCGTACTCGTACCGTCATTGTGGTTCGATTTCACTCCCATTACGCTCAAACACACGTGGTGAGTGAAAAAAGATCTGTGATGTTTTCACAAAATCACAGCAAAACGTACGACTGAAAGCTGCTTGTAAAACGGTGTTGTAGATGCAAGTCTGTCAAATTTGGGAGGCAACACACAATGCTGTGCAGATTGCACTGGATTTCAAGAACTTTCCTGTCACAAAATTTTGAAGAGAACACTTTGTGTGTGTCGATCACCAAAAACAACCAGCCAACAAAGATAAGCAGCAGTTTGCAACTTGCGCCTCGTATCTGCGAAGGTTTCGTGGTGAACTCAAACAAAAGAGCAGAATGTGATTCAAAACTTCTGCAACTGGCAAAAAATGCTTTCTCACAAAATTGGAATTATTGCCTCACGCGCAAGGAGACGTCCAGCTTTTCTCTTTTGCTCACGACGACAAGAAATACGTATTTCTCATGCACTCAAAACTTTTGCGTTTTGGGCCAAATTTCAGCACACGTGCGAGTGTGTCCAAGCAAAGTTTGTTGTGGTTTCAGGTGCCTGGGGACCCTGGGTTCTTCCAGTAATGAGGAGTGAATTCTTCATCTTGCAAAACAAACCAGACTTTCAAGTAGATTATCAGCCACTCGTTGCGTACATGAGCAGCCAGCCTTCCAAGTTTTGCACAAGACGGGGGGGGGGGGGGGGGTAATGCAGAAACCTGCAAAGTTCGAAACCTGGAAGCCACCCTTCTTACTTTATGAAATGGGGCTGGGGGTGGAGGGTAACATGGAAAGTTGGAAACCTAGAAGCCAGCCTTCCCAATTTGTGAGCAGGGTGTTTGTGCGGAAACCTGGAGCCAACCTCCCCAATTTGTGTGTGTGTGTGTGTGTGTGTGTGTGTGTGTGTGTGTGTGTGTGTGTGTGTGTATGTGTAGGGGGTACGACAGAAACCTGGAAAGTTAGAAACCAACCTTCCCATTTTGTGAGCAAGGAGGTGGTAACCTTGAAAATGGCCATTACCTGCAGAAAGAAGTCCAAATGTAGAAATTTACAGGTGACATGGAGAGGCTGTACCTACCAGCTTGCCATCACATCTGATTGTACTCGTACAGAGCTGCACACAAATGGCAGTTTCCCAGTTAGCCCCATAATGCGGAAAACAGCCCGCCCCACGGCAACAGGGTGTATACTGGGCGAGTCAAAACAAAGCCAAACGAGACTTGCCGCGTTCCCTACCACCGGAGTGTGATTCCTTGGACACTTCTGCAATTTTATTTCTGTGTGGTGACGGTCAAATGAGTTCACCTCGAGCGCTGATATTGGTTTACCCGCATATCCGTGTCTGTGGCTGCTTCTGTGGAAGTTGCTTGACCTTCACGGGATGGGGGTGGGTGGGTAAGCAACCTGTAGTTGTTTTTGACCTGTGTTTTTCAACCAGGAGGAAACCAGCCAGACGGCTTTGCCCCTCCCCCTGGCAAGCAACTCAGGAAAGCAACCTGGTTGGTTTGGATGCCAAGTTGCTTGAGGGCGGGGCTGAAGCGACCTGGTTGGTTTCCTCCTTGTCAAGCATGCCAGGCTGAAAGCAACCAGCAACTGAACTCTTTCACTTGTCACACAGGTCATCATGTGAGGTCCTTGACGACAGATGTGCTTTGTGGAAAATTTTCGATTCGAACATTCCCACTTGACATCACGTTGGCGATTCTACGAGTATTTGCCCGACCTCACCGGAACTTTTGCGGGTCAAAGCGAATCTAGGCCGAGCTGAGGCCCAGGCCCATTTCTCCAAATGCTTGGGAAATGTGCAAAACCTTACCTTGTTTGACACAGGAATCGGTCGAGATTTTCTCTTCGGAATCGGGCTTTTCCTGGCAGCCTTCCTCGGAGGAAGGGTCGTCACACTGATGTTCGGTCTTTCCATCTTCAAATCCCACTTTGACTCATGTTTGCTCACATTTCCGTGACACTGACTGAAAGTGAATGTGCTCTGGTATTGCAATCAAAAATTGCAATTCACTTCGCTCTGTACACATACACGTTTCAAATTGAGGTCAAATGAGGCCAGCTAGACATCAAAAAGCTGGAAACCTTCGCACATTTCCCCACTGAAACTTTTTCTCTCAACTTTCAAACGAAGTTATTTTCCGAATGGTCATTCCTGCAACCTGCAGGTGATTATTTAAGTTCGGTCATATTGGATTTTATAGAAAAGACAAACACAGACGTACACCGATAAAATACAAACCAAAGTACTCATTGTCTCTATACTGCAAGTTTAGCGAATAATTAGCTCCTTCCTGTCTCGTGAGGTACAAAATTTGCTTTTCCACCTTGAACCTGCAGAAACTTCCATACCAAACAGGAAGTTGTGTGAAGCCAAAATGTAACGTGAAAGTTTATTCGCTGTTACTAGTCACTGTCAGTGGCGTCGCGTTTTTAGACGGACTAACTGACACGGTATTCTCTCGACAGGTTTTTTCGTTATCCGCGCAAGAAAAATATGAAGTTAGAAAATCGGAACGTCGGCGGCACCGAATCGTGTTGTGACATGTGATCGCGGACTTTTTTTTTTGGCACACACTCAGCAATCTCCTCCCGCGGGTGTTGTCACAAATTCAAGAAAGATTCAAACCACTCAGCATGCGTCTCCTCCCTCCGCCTCCCCAAGAGGAGGGGAACGTTCGTCGATGGCGTGCAGCAGCCGACCCTGAGATCAGCACCACAACGCCCGCCTCACGCTCAGGAGGAGACACCACGCCTCATCATCGTGGTTTGTGTTCCAGACGCAGTTTTACCTGACGTCCTGGCGATGCATACTATAGAAATGATCCCTAAAAGTATGATCTTGGTGCATTCAACTTCGCTCTGTATTTTAGTATCATCACACAATTGACAAAAACTGGTGTGTGAGAAACTTACGCAAACGGAACGCCAAAGACCATTTCGCAACTTCCGTTTTCAGTGATTGTTTGTGATGGCAGTCGCGCGCAACAAAAGCTGACGAAAAGCTTGCGCTTTTGCTCACAAGTTTCTTTCAGCTGTTTTTTTTTTTTGTTGCAACCAACCTGCGTTCTTTTGTCGTGGTTTGAAGCAAAAAATACATGTGTGTGTGTGTGTGTGTGTGTGTGTGTGTGTGTGTGTGTGTGCGTGCGTGCGAAATCCATTGTTATGACTTTGAACTGCAGACAAAAGACCGTGGAAAGTTGTCCACTACCCCAACCCCTGCACGTTTTCAAACATAATGTGTTGTTTTAGCCTGAAGTGCTTTTATTTCAAACCCAAAGTTTGAATTCGTTGCGTTGAAACAGGAAAATAGGGCGCGGTCATTCTCACACTGTGTCGGAAGTTGCCTCGCATTTGGTTCTGTTTGCTTCCGAACTCGTTCAAACAATGTACAATCTACTTAGGAAAAGACAGCAACCTTCCAAAACAATATATTCAACATTGCCGTTTATTTCACACGAATGTTGCGAAAATGTGCTGCACAAAAAAATAACAACAAACAAATCAGTGCGATATGTATTTTACACTTGTGAAACTTCTGCAGTTCAGCAGTGCCTTGAAATATTGTCTCATTTGCCTGTTCAACAGCGCATAAATTACAAAGTCAGCGAGGGGATTCAAAAAGACCAGTGTCAGACTGATGTGATGAAAAATAGGTGTAATTTTTTCGTCACGGTCAATAATATGCACAATGACGAGGGGCAGGCGCAGTAGCATCAAAATGACCCAGGGTAAAATGAGGTTCTTGACGACGGAAGAAGACTGCTGCTGGTGCTTGGTGTTTCTGTTCATCAGGGTGGAAGTTGGGTTCAACCCTCCCATGGTACTACAATGGGGCATATTCAGTTGACCTGTGGACCCCATATATGGGTATGTGTATGATCCCGTGTGACTTGAGCCACCAACGGAATTCTCATCCGATGTGGCACCTGTCCTTTTCTTGTTCACAACCCTCTGCCGGCTGCTTTTGAAGTGTCGCATGATGTTCAAGTGGCAGATCATGGTGACAAAGACAATCAACACGGGACCAACCAAGTCGCTTGCTACGATGTACCAGTACGTTTTTTCCTTGTAGCTTTCATCCTCAAACAAACACAATTCACTGTGTGTGTCATATCCGTAAGTGCCAAGTCCAAAGTAAGGTCCGGTGAAAATCAGCAGCGGTATTGCCCAGATAAGTATCAGACTCATGGACACTTTCCAAGACTTGTACAGATCCATGTAAATCTTTTTGGACTTGGTCACCATGATAAATCTGTTCACGGAAATGGCTGCATGGTTGTACAGCGTTATGGTGGACACCACCAAAGTTGTGTAGGCCATCGCTCCACATCCAGCAGGCTCAACCAGGGCTTTCTGGTTTCTCCAAATGAGCACCACAAAATACGGACACACCACGGCCGACAGAAGAAAATTTGCCACGGCCAAGCTGGTCACGTACACATTGGGAACTGTCCGAATCTGCTTGGACATGGTCACAGTTATGATGACAAGCAAGTTCCCAAACACTCCAAAGAGCATGGCAATGGCAAGAACCACGGTCTCAGCAATTGAGAACCACTGCTCGAGTTCACTATGCAGCCCTGTCTCTTTGGTTTGCATGTTCGTCATGTTAATGATGCCTCGGGTAAATATGAAAAGTCAGAAAACAAGCAGGCAAATACCTCCCCGTGTTTGTCCCTCACTTGTCTCCTTTTGATCTAATCACTGTTGGCAAACAAAATGTCCGTAAGTCTCGTGAATCTGTCCCATGCATGGCACAATTCCGTGCACATTTTTGAAAATCCAGCCGTGAAAACTTTTCCTCGCTGCAGTGCACCCTGGGTCTGTCTCTGAAATGGAAACAAAAATGTTGAGATTTGAATCATTGTTTGCAGTTTCGTCCAGCACTAAAGCAGGAAAGCACACTGCATGGATTGTACTTCTTGTGTATATACCTGTCACGTTGTGGTTGTACTGATCTCAACATATATAAAGTGCTTTCCATGCATGGATTCGAAGGGTGCGTGTAACAAGACAAGTGTGTCCTCTGTGTGTATTTTGATTGTTCTGCCGTTAAATTTCTTCGCCAGGATGTGACAAATGCTGTTTTTGCTCTTTTTCACTCAATGCGCTTGTGGAATGGTGTAATGCTTTTGGTATTTTTCTGACACAATTGCCCAGTCCGGCTCGAAGCACCTACATTCATTTTCACGCATTCTTGCATTTGGCAAAAGCATCCAAAACATGTGGAGAAAGATGTCTCATCGGAAATTCTCTCAAATTGATAAAAACACTGCGTAGGTCTTGCACATAGAATCCCTCACAAAATTGAAAGTGCATGAGAGTTGTGTCAAACTTCTTGAGAGCCAGTGTTCAAATCCGAGACAAAAATAGTGACACAACGAGCTACAGTTCAGCCTTCCGCACAGAATACAGGTATGTCAAACCTTCAACACAACAAAGTATATACAGGCCATGTATTTCAGAGATTAGCCTTCCTTACCTTCCAACGTATCACCTCACATCTTCTATTTGACTTTGAATGTTCCCTGACAAAGCTTCACTTTCACTTGGCATGCCAACCACCTCGAACTGTTTGCATGGCCTCCCAGCCGCAAGAAGACATGAAGCATGCGGCATCCACCTGAGCATCAAAAGCCTTTCAATCCTCTGTGAAAAGATCGAGTTCACTCCTTGGGCATTAATTGAGTCTCAGTGCTCAAATCAAACTGTTCCCAAACAGGGCATTTCAAATGCTGTGTCTGCGCATGGTTCGTGAACTTGCGGTGCGTGTGATTTTATGGGTGCGTGCACGTCGAACTGCACCAAATTTGAAAATGTACATGCATGCTTTCGCACCGTTTTCCCAAGCTCTTGCAGACCCGTGTTTCCTTTGGCAAGCACCCCTCTAAACTCATGCTTCACAATTGGTCCTTTGTCCACCTGACCAGTCATGCATAAATTTCTCTTTTGCACGAAAAACCCCCAAGCCACGACTCTGCAAAGACGAGTACTGGCTGAGACCAAGAGTTATACCAGCCCGACCAAGAAAACAAAAGGGACACAAGCATTTTCCACGCAATTCATTACACAAAAATTGTGCAGGAAAACGTTTGAAGCTTTTTCAACTGCAGACAAAAATAGCTCCATGGAGCTCGCGGTGATTTGAGGAAATTTCACTTGCTCTGATTTGGCTCACTCTGATTTGGCTTGCTCTGATTTGGCTTACTCTGATTTGCCTTTCTCTGATTTGGCTCACTCTGATTTGGCTCACTCTGATTTGGCTTGCTTTTTTTGTCAAAATTCTTACTTTTTTCACTTAATATTCACAACTTGGGAACTCATTTAGCACA
>JAAUXT010054801.1_pt1 | contig 52216 bp, 34 predicted proteins | sample 7278171 | NCBI WGS metagenome assembly JAAUXT01 (sample SAMN14350112, study PRJNA611818) | marine sediment metagenome | isolation source: surface marine sediment (1.8m) | place: French Polynesia: Moorea | collected 2018-08
CCAACTCGGACACTGTCTGAGTGACCCAGCACAGACACAGGACCCTGATACAGGGGCAAACCAATATCAGCTCACTACCGCGGCTGATAAACACGCAACATCAAAACAAAGATGAGAAAAACTTGTACTAATTCACGCACATGCATGAAATACAGCAAAGAGCCTGAAAGCTAAGAGGCGTACATCACTGAAAGACACACAAGTCATGCAAACAATGGTTCATTTGGTGTAAAAGTTTACATTGCAGCCTCACGTTTTGACACTATATTTCTCTTGCTGTTCTGCATACATCCATAAATTCATGAGGCGTTCCCTGGGCTGGTAATTTGTTCAGCAAACACGTTGGACGGAGGTGTGCATTTCTCTTATTTTACGCGCTGAAGTGTTTCACCCAAGCTATCTTCTTGAAACAACGGTGAAACGCTCACATTCCCCGCAAAAACCAGTAGCAAATAGAGTTTCTTTCCTTCTCTTCAAGATTTTATCTGATCCCGTTCCGAATTCTCAGTCGATTTGTCAGAGGCCAGAATGGTCCTCAAGTTCAATTCACTAAACACTGCAAACAAACAACTTCGTCGAATTGAAAAGGGTTTTCAGGTATTCTCAAAGAAACACAGATGTACAGTGTATCAAAGCTGGGACTCCTTGTTCAGTTTACTTTCTTCTCACACTTTTTGTGTATCAAGGTAAATACCAGCGCGATAACTGAACCAAGCTGTCTGCTTGAATCTCCCAAGAGAAACATCATCCACAACGCCGTCAACATGACTCAATAGCGTTTTGCAGATGAAGATTCAGCTGCCTTTGAGTGTTATGAGGAAAAGCCAGGAAAAAGACGATGTTCGGTCGACGCACTCCGCTCGCATTGTTTCAACAAAACTCTTCCAGCGTCTGACCAAAAACTAGTCTGTTGAACAACACAAGACAGCAGACTTTTCAAGCAGTTAGTTGTGATGTTGGAACATACAAATTAATTCAGTTTTGAAATTTGATCTCTTGGGGACAGAGAGCTGGCCGAAAGACGTGATACAGTGTATCATGAGCCTCAGTTCAAAACAACTGGGAGCTGCGTCGAATTTGGGTCCAACTGTGGTTCTTTCTGGGATTACCTTAATTTGTGCAGACAACCGAGGTTCCTCGAAGTTCTGACACTGGCGCAAGCGAAACCTGCTCCACAACACCTGAACAAGGCTCTTTGCGCCTCTTCTTGCCGTTAGACTGTCAGATGAACACAATGCTCTTTCCTTGTTATCGTCTGTGTTTGCAATCAGTGAAACCTTCTGTGTGCACAGCTAAGCGTTGTTCCTGGCGGCATCGAATCGTACACAACCCCGCCAGACAACAAGTATCTGCAGATGTGCGAGAAAGAACCAAAGGCTTTTCTCATGCCAGAGCATAAACCAGCTCCTGCGATAAATAGCGTTTTCTCCGCTCAAGAGCTTGTCCCATTAGGAACAAGATAACATAATAACTTGTACCTTGACGTCAGAACGTAAAGCCGGACGAAAACCTTCTGTGGTGGATTCAAAGTTCAATGCGAAGGCCAAGTACTCCTGAGGAGGAGGCAGGGAATGTACAGCAACACCAGGGTATCATACCAACACATCTGCAGCAACAACGAAGCACACATCCACACAGCCTCCCTTGTCCGACATGGCGCGTGAAACCGGGCGAAGACACACGAATTGTATTCATGTCTCACCGAATCGGTCGCAAAAAAAACCTCGGGATGTTTTTTGTGCAACAAGAACACTTCGTAGTGTAGACACACACCGAGCCGGCGACATGACCCTTGTGAACTACAAAGGGCAGGTGGGGGAACACAAGCGTCAGCAGCAAAAGGCATGTACTGATGAGATGGTGGATCTGTTCCCTGAAGAGCACTGGCAGAGAAAGGCATGTGCGTGGTTTGTCCATGAATAGTCCACTGCACCATGACTTCTCATGATTTTGCTGAGTTTGTTTCGGGGGGCGGGGGTTAGGCACTGAGATCTAGCTTGAATTTGCTAGATTTGCGAAGTTCCAATTCGTTCCTGAACATCTGACGCAAAAGCAGCACTGTGCGCTCGTACCCTGACGAAGCCTCGCATTGGGCGGGTGTGAAATGTACGTGAATCGTCTTCTACACTGCTGTCTGAGGAAATCAGGATTTTATTACCCATCTAGACTCTGCCTCTGACAAATGGAGGCGTCCACGAGCGCGTAGCTTTCCCCCAACCGCAACAGAATCCACTTTGTCACTTCCGCAAATGTATGGATCAGGGCTACACAGTTCTTGGCAAGCTCGATAAAGAACACTCCAGATAGTTTTCAGCAGGATAGCAGAAGATAGCGCGCTTCTTGCCTCAGCATACTTTTGCACAAAAACCTTCCAACAGAAACGTGACTGAAGATACCTGCAAAACTCTCCGGCTCGCTCTTCTTCTTTCAGTCGCGTTCAAAGCTGGCCATTTGTGGTTGAAGTCTGATGATTCACAGATCAAAGTTTTTGCGAAATTCGGATCTGGTCTTCCAAAGTTGGGTTTGCACCTTTTCCCAGCACCAAACACCCTCGAGGGGATCAGCTTAGATGTCAACATCCTGATTCCTGCCGATTGCGCCGATAACATTCCGCGCCGATCGAATTCACCAACTTGTCGCTGGCGTCGACAGCGCCAAGTGAAGGGTGATTAGAGGAGCAGTCGATAGGGTCGGCAAAGACATAAATTGGAGACTCGGCAACAAAACTGACCTTACCGTTCTGGCACAAAGGAATTTTCACTGAATTTTGCAAAGCTTCAACCATTCGTCTGTTTTGCTGCGCTTTGAAGGCAAATGGTTTGCAACAAAACCAACCGATATGATTGAAGAGCCTTTCACGGTTCTGGTTAAGAAGCAGCTTTTTGCTCTTGCAACTTTCGCCAAGAACGATTTGTGAAAACATCAGACGACCTGTGGAACCCCGCAGCACTGAGTATTTAACCTCTAGTGCCTTTCAGTAACAAGGTGCAAAGCATCAGCACCGCAGCTCGGGGCATCCAGTCTTCGCTCGAGTTCACACCTCCGGCAGCACTCAGGACCGAGCACGCGTTGTGTACTCACAACTATTGCAAATTTCCAGGTGGACGGAGTCTGGCAGCACATTTTTCTGTGTTTTGTACAGATTTGCATTCATCATGCATTCTGTTCACTACCTCATTTACTATCACGTCATATTCGGGCCTGAGACCCGTGCATCGCAAACCTTCTGGCGTTGTGCAGACCATGCAGTGTGAACACAAAACGACACCCAACTTCCACAAAGATCAAAAAAAGCTGCAAAAGCCAAGTTGAATGCAAACTAGAGTGCACGACGGAAACCTGAACAAATACACAATCAAGGCGGTGGACTTCTTGAGGGTTGCCATGGCTTCCAAAGTGCCAATACATTCCTCCAACATGCATGAGCAAAAATGCTCGCACGCTCGGTTCGGATTTTGTTCTGTGTGTCGTTTTGTTTTTGCTCCACCAGTGCACAGCTGCCCAGCCACAAACAAGAACAAGAATTCGATGCACATTCAAAGAAACGAAAACTGGAGGAAAATATTTCAGTGTCTGCCGGTGCTTCCTGGAAATTGAACACTAAACAAAGGAACCTCAAAAAAATTTCTGGATTGCAGTTCACTTGGATCGTTTCGGCCATAATCATCAATCTCTGAGGGATGTGAAGCAAAATGTACAGAATGGCAACTTGAACTGAAACATTGACGACTTGGTGGACGTGAAGCGGTTTTGACTCTGCCACTCTAAATTCAAGTTCTGTCAGCTTGGGGGCTTTCAAGGCCCAGCCTTTTTTCACAAGTATTTTGCTTCAATCAAGGCCATCGAGATTCTCTTCCCATTTCGAGGCGCAGTGCACAAACTTGTGAGGTTCTTTCCCTGCATCCACACGCCAAGTTTTGCTGCGCCATGCATCACACTTCGTTGCACATGAGTCCCTTTCCAGTTCTTGTTGTGTGTGGATGGGTCGTGCCAACATCCACTCGTGGGCAATTTGTAACCGCCTGGTTCGACAGGTTTGTCCGAAATTAGTGAGGCGCGGCACAACAACGTCAAAAGATATCTCAATCTCACCAAACAAAAGCAATAAAACTGTCCACAGCTGACAATAAGAACCACAGAACAACCTGATCTTCTTTGCTGGTTTGACCACATTGCAATATACCTTTCAACTTTCGAGCAAAAAATCAAATCGCAAAAGAGCAAGTGTACAGTGGAGACTCGTTGGGATGACAGCTGTCAATGTTTTGCGCTGATGAATTGTGCCTCTGCACTTTGGGACAGGTCGTTTAGCAGAAAATTTGTTTGCTCATTTCGATTGAGCTTTTTCCTCCAAACATATTTTGCTGTCATGACGGATGAGGTGACTTCATAAAATATGCACAATCGGTGCACAGAGAGCAACAAACAGGCAGAACCCAGACTTTTACAAAAAGTCTGAAAATCGCGTGCCTCCCTGAAAAGTCCTGAAATTATGCAGACATTGTATTGCGGATCTATGGGGAGGGAGGTGCACATAGGGATGGGGAGAACCCACAACACCAACCTTGTTTTCCCGCAGACAGAAGTTGGCACCAAACGAGGCGCATCAAAATTTCACAAAAGGCTCGAAAATTTTGAAATGGATCAAAGGCAAAAGTCCACCAGATGCGCTGCTTTCTCGTCAGGTGGGACGAAGAACATTGCAACGCTCGTGCGGAGATAGTTTTAAGATACTGAACAACTGAGCAAATAAAATCCTGAGCTTGTCTTCATCCAGGCATTTGAGCCTGTTCAAAGGTACCAAGCAGTGGACCCTGAGCGCAGCGTTACAACGTATTCATTTTCAGCTGCAACGAGTGGTCCCAAAGCAACTCATGGCGGTTTGTCACGCACATCAGCACAACGCGTGTCTGTTTGAATCTGCAGCATGAAAGCATGAAGTGTCATGCAAATCGAATTGCAAAATTGAACTACTTCCGCGAATGCTGCGGATAAAACTGGAAGGGCCCGAAGCCCTCAAGATTCCACACTTGAGATAGTTACCAAAAATAGAACTGTCTCCACACAGCCATTTTCGTGTCACCCACAATGGACACCGGTTGTTGGGAGGCGATCTTGCACCGCTGCTGCCACCATCGCACCATCGACTCCAGGATCCTGCATCTCGCAGCCAAACCTTCGACCCCATAGGTCGGCTGGTTTGTAGCAAGTTCGTGACTTTTTCACTTCAGATTTCCGTGATCTGGGAGCTGAAGCCGATCGAGCCTCGGAAGCAGGGCGTCGGGTTCCGGATGCGGCGCTCGACGAGCATCGACGTGGAGAACGAGAACGCGCGCGTCCCGATGCGCCTCGTCTGCGTCATCGACGTGTCGCACAGGTGCCGCTGCGCCCGGTCTTTACTTCAGGTCGCGTCATCGGACCAAAGAGACCCCCTTGTGTCTCCCAGCGCGACGTTGTGTCGCCACTCAGCGGTCTCGCCTCAGGAGGCATCAAACAGAAAGGAGACCCAAACATCAAACCATTCAAATCAACAACAGAAAATCCCAGAAAGTGCGTAACAAGTGGTCCAGGCCGTTTTTGATTTCGCGTCTCACTCATCGTCTCTCATCGCAGCATGTCGGAGCCGTACGGTCCGGACGAGACGCTCTCCAAGCTCGAGCGCATGAAGCTGTTCGCGCAGCTGCTCGTGCGCGCGCTCTCCGAGGAGGACTTCCTCGGCATCGTCACGTTCGGCACGCACGCCGACGTGGTCTTCCCGCTGACGCGCATGTCCGAACACGAAAAGGTACGTCGCACGGTGCGAGGCACGATTCTAACCGCGGATTGGCTGACCTGCTTCCACTTGCTGTTTTTGGAATCAATTGAATAGCTGCGAGATAAATTCCTACCTGAAACACGCACACACATAGACACACACACACACACACACAACACACACACACACACACACACACTAACGCGCGCGCGCTCGCGCGCGCACCCAGTTGGATTGAATAGGTCTGTAAGAATCTGGTTCCTTCGTTTGCAGAACGCGGCGGTGACAGCGATAGAGAGCATCGCCCTGGGTGGAGTGACTAATATCGGCGCGGGACTGTTGACTGGAGTGGAGCAGTTCAAAACCATATTTGCCAAAAAGTGAGTCAAGCTCAAACAAGACACACGCATGAAACGCTCGGAAAACCAAGTCGAATTTTCCAAAATCAGGCAAAACGTTTCGACCAAAAAGTGCACGCAGGGTTTGAGAAACAAACAAGTCAGTTGCCCATTCAAGCTTCACGAGCCTCGCACAACACCTGCAATTTACAACACTCCAAACTGAACTTGTTTCTGCCCCTGAATTGCAGCCAGCTGCACAACGACAACATCCTGCTGTTCACGGACGGTATGGCGAACGAGGGCTTCACCGACTCAGACGAGTTAATCCGTGAGATTCAGAAGAAGAAGCAGCTGGTGCGGCAAGAGTGTCGCTACCCGGAAGACTACTCCATCAAAATCGCCACACTCGGTCAGTCCACAGCAACATGATTTGAAGCCACAGGTTTCACAAGTTCAAGTCAGCAAGTGTGACCAGCAAACGCCAACAAAACTGCCTGCCAAGTCTCCTCCATTTTGCTTGTCAACGTTTGTGGTGATTCTGAAGAAGAGAAACTCACTCACCGCGACTTTGCGCCTGTTGCAGGGACGGGCGGCTTCCTCCCGGAGCTCATCTACGACATCAGCCAGACGTTCAGCAGCGACGCCTTCTACTTCCTGGACGAGAACACCAACATGGAGCTGAACCTCATCAAGCCCGTCCTGCTGCGCCAGGCCGCCATGGTCTCCAACGTTCACGTGTCGCTGGCCGCTGTCAACGGCGTCACCCTCGACAGACAGGAGATGACGAACGAGTACGAGCTGCTGGAGCCTGAGGGAAACAACAACAACAACGTGGGTGTCATCAGCGACACACAGGCCAACTATCTGATCCACGACATCGCGGCCGACATGACGAGGCATTTGGTGTGTTACGTGCAGCTGCCGGCCAAGCACAAGAAGGTTCTGAAGAACAAAGACGTGCTGACGTTAGAAGTGAAGTTCCGAGACTCCAATCTACAGATGCGGAGTCAGGAGTACAAGGTGGCCTACTCTAGCATTCCCAAGCATGAGAACAAAACAGATGAGACGAACTTGATCACAGCCTGTGAACACGAAGTGCGGATCACAGCCAAGAAAGGTTTGGACAGAGCAGCCAACTTCATGAAGAAATTGGACCGTGCTCGCGCAAAGCGCTCTGTGCAGTTGGCTGCAGAGGCCATTCGCACGCTCTGTGAGTACATCGCCCCACTCGCATACATCTCTGAGGAGACTCAAGATAACTTCACGCACCAAGTAGAGCCCGTCCTGGCCAACTTGGAATACTCCGAGAAGTTCATAGTGGACCTGGCGGTGCGTTGGGACGACGTGTGGGCACGCCTCAAGGCCATGTCGTCGTGCCTGGGCCGCGAGGTGCCCACAGCTGACGGCGTTTTTGTGGAGGGCACGGAGCCCTTCCAACCAAAGCAAGTCGATGACCGCATGGACAATCTTGCAGCATTGCTGAGAGACATCTACGCCTCTAAAGGCCTGTCCACTGAGACGATCGATAACTACAGAACTGTTATGAAGGAACTGCAAGACAAGCTCGAAAAATTGGCATGTGAAGACATGGACTCGGACGCTGAAGAAAACTACAGAGAAACCAGAATATGACCGTGGAATGACGTTCAGAGAGACAAAAAAACTGATCAGCACAATGCACTCACCCAGACCCAGATAGAAAGGAGAAAAAGTTCTCACACACTGAGTCAGATGAAAGTCAGTCTTTAATTGCATTTAGAAATTCGCGGTGGCATTTTCAACAGCACATTTGCGTTTTTTGTTCAGGCAATTTTGTGTTTCATTGTGCCATTCTATCGCCAAGGTGTCTCTTGCTTGCTTTCGTGTTTGTCAAAAGGAAGGTTCATACTGCATTGCGATGAAGGATTCCCGTTTTCTGCCTCTTCAAAAATGATGATTATTGCAAAGCAACCTCGCTTGCAATCCGTACGTGTTCTGGACAGACCCTTTCCACTGTAAATAAAACAGAAGTGTGACATATTTCACCGAGGACATTGATTTGGACAGAACATCGTTGCAATTATTCACTTTGACTTCAGATGCACGTCTCGTCAGCTGCAAATTATATCATGGATGTTGATCATATCAGAATCCTGTCTTGTTTATTTCTGCAATTTTTCTTGAATTTGAACTTGAAAATAAAATGAAAGAAACTGGTTACCTGTGTCATTGTCAAGATTCCTGGCCTGTTCTGTTTGTCAACACGTTACAAACAATAACTTTCACTCAATTTGATTCAATTTATTTTGAACCTTTGCCACAACAAAATCCATGGCATTTAGATTGCGCAAGCAAAAACGTGTGACTTCCTCCGGACTACTTTTTTCCGGACGATCAGTCCAGGAATGCACTTTTATTTCACTGTATCACAGGGCTGCAGGACGTGCAACATTCTTTCCAAAGTCAGGGTGGTGGAGACTCGACTGCACCGTTTATATCCGAACTGACACAGATGTTCATGTTCGGAAGTAGACTGCACGACGCAATAATGTCTATCTTGTCCTCCAGATGAAACAGGTCGTTTGTCAGCAGACGCATATTGTGGGAGATATCCTGAAGAACGAAAATACGCATTGACACCAAGTGCTGCGTTTCTGACTCACACCAATAGAAGCTCACTGAACGGACCTGATGCACCCAAGTGAAACTTGAAATCGAAAGTCGAAAGTCGCACCTGGATGGAGGCTTGCGACTTGTGCAACTGCTGAGTGATGTTCTGTATCTCCTTGGAAGACGACACGTATGCCTGGCCGACACTGTCGTTCAGACTGCGTCGCAATGCCGCGTTCGTCTCGCCTGCAATGACAGACGGTCAAGCTGAATACAGATGACCAGGCCCATCCGCTTCATCAAACGCAACCAAAACAAAATTTGCTTCTGTCAGAATGTTTTGAAATGATCACTCACGCAGCTTCCTGTGCAGGAGTCTGAAACAAAAAAAGACACTTTCACACCATTTGCTAAGCACCATGAAACACGAGAAAAACTAAGTTGCCGTGTCACCCATCAACACTCACGTATCATATTTCAACTCCACTTTGTCGCTGGAACTGATGCTGGCTCTGTCTGACAAAGCTCTGTCCTGAACAGACATTTCTACAGAGTAACCTTGGCTGTTGGCATCCACTGAAAGGTGAGAAGGGGCAAGTCGTGAACAGACGTTGGGAACAATTTTTTTGTCTCGTAAGGTTTCAAGTGTGTGGAGACAAATACGATGTTGCTCTTTGTGACGCATCGAAACGGTCAAGTGCAGAAACGAAACACGCGTTTGTCCAAGTTGTGGGCTGTTGACCTCAAGCGACGACAACACACACGAAATTGGTCAGATATCAACCGCATCAGACACTCACCTCTGAGTGGCGGCAAGTCTGCATGGTAGTGAAGTTCCTCTATCTCGTCGTCCGATTCAGAAGCTTCTCCCGGCACCACGACACTAGACAAGACCCGTGGATTCCTCGGCACCTGCCACATACGTACTCGTACACGTGTGAACTGGTCCACCAACGTTTTTGAAGCTTCACCAACTTCCAGGGCAGATCGAGGATTTGGCTGAGGGGAACCTGGCCCCGGTGGGGTCACAAATTACTTGAGGCCGGTGGTTCAAGTAAACAATTTCAAAACTGAAGTTGCCTAGTGTCTTCCTACGTATGGGTTTTACATCCCGTTTTCCTACGACCCAAACTTGTGAATTTGACGAAAAGCTGCTCGATCGCAACAAAATCTCTGAATATTGGAGTGAAATCCACCTTTCGAGTGTCTTGCACTTGTGGCACTTGAAATGTTGAACCACCATCCCAATTTTTGTGGGATAAATTTTATGTCTGCAATGTGTGGGTGGGGCCAAACACTCGTCATGTGGAAACGTGACATTGACATCGTCTTTAAACAACACGGAATAGACCACAACAGTACGGATGTCAGGTATTCTCTTTTGAACTCGGGAGTGCGTTCTTCCAACCCACAGCAAACTGCAATTCTCTGAAAATCGGAGAGAATGGAGAACTCGAATGTGAACGGGTACCTGCTGTTTGGGAAGTATCTGCTGAGGTTCACTCTGGGTTTGCACCGCCGGTGGAGACGTGTCATCATCAGATTCAGATGCTTCCCCTTCCACAACATTTGGAGGCTTCGGTAACCCGCTCATGTTTTGATCCTTGCAATATCCAAGAAGAAAACCAAGATGTAAGTTTTCAGTTTCCAGAAGTCACACTGGCGTGAACTTTTGCCATGAATGAAAGTTTGCGCCAAACATATAAATTGTATTTTCCAATACGTAGAGTCTACAGCAAAGCAAAAACAAATTTTCATAAATATTTGACAAATACTGTTGCAAAGAAGCGTGCGAAGACATCAGTTGAGAATACGTGTTGTAATATTTCAGTTTCCAAATGACTTTGGAATGGCATATCTTCAATTTCTATCAGTTTTGGTGTTGAACTTCCGGTGTCTAACCATCGCACGCGAACATTGTACAACACAGGAAACGTTTCAAACACTCGCGAAGATTTGGTGTGTATTCTTCGTCGACGTTCGCAATCTTGACTCAAGAAAATGCCGTCGAGAAGTGAATCTGCAAGTTCAGAGGATGAGCGAAGCAAGAAGAAGCACAAACAGAGCACGAGATCGCGAAGCCCTGCGGAGAGAAAGCGACACAAACATAAGCACCAGCATTCCTCGCCAGAAAGTTCGGACGAAGCGAAAACGACAAAGAAGCACAAGTCTCACAGGCCAGAAAGAAATCAGGTGAGCGGTTACCTTGACTGACTTTATCCAGACTTCGGACGAATTTCATTCAACACTGACTGTCAGTTTCCACGTTTCATGTTTCTACGTGTTTTTGTTTTCAGTATAGTCACAGAGACAGAGAGCGAAGTCGAGAACGAAGCCACCGCAGGGACCGAGAGAGAGGGGCCAGCTCAGATCAAGAAGTGGAGCGGCGGCCAATAAAGAAAGAGAAACACGACCCAGGGTATGATCGCCACGCGCATAGCGCTGCCGCGGCCACCAGCAGCAGGTGGGAAGACGAGGACGATCGTCAGATGAGGCGTCAGCACAGAGAGCGAGACCGAAATGATGAGCGGCGAAGGGAGCGACACAGAGACCGACCGGGCGGGAACCCGTTCCGAGACAGAGGCGGGGACCAGCATCAGTGGGGAAGACCTGAACACACCCAGGTGAAGGAAGAGGAACCCAAAGAGAAAGCCAAGCCTGATTTCAAGCTTTCTGGAAAACTTACCGAAGAAACCAACACGTTCCGTGGCGTTGTGATCAAATACAGTGAGCCCCCTGAAGCCAGGAAGCCCAAAAAACGGTGGCGATTATATCCGTTCAAGGGCGAAGAGCAGTTGAAGGTTCTGCATTTACACAGACAAAGCGCTTTTCTGATGGGTCGCGAGAGGAAGGTTGTGGAAATTCCTCTGGATCATCCGTCCTGCTCCAAACAGCACGCAGCTGTGCAGTTCCGGTTGGTTCCGTACGATCGTCCGGACGGCACAAAGGGCAGGAGAGTGCGGCCTTACATAATTGACTTGGGTTCTGCCAATGGAACTTTCGTGAACAATCAAAGGATTGAGCCCCAGCGCTACGTGGAATTGATGGAAAAAGACGTGCTGAAATTTGGGTACAGCACCAGGGAGTATGTGCTCCTGCATGGAGACACAGACACGTCAGAGCTGCATGACGACGATGTTGGGGAAGATGAGTAAACGCATATCAGATGCTTGATTGTTCAGTGTTCAAACAACTGAGGGATTCTTTAAGATATTTGGTGGGTGTTGTGTGGCTCTGTGCCACTCAGCGATAAGTTCGTGGACTTTGTTGTTAACTGCCCAAGGCAGGTAGTCTTTGCCATAACCGGCCCTTCGCCTGGGTCCTTGTTGTCATCAGTCCGTCGACCTTGTTTCTTTTTTTTTTTGTGAATTCAAATTGCTTTGTAAAATACCTGACGGCCAGAAACGAACAGGTAGATCTACACACGCCAAGCCATTTTACTTCCTGAAAAGGAGTGGTCAGACACGTTGAATAGAATGTGTAGGGTAGCTTCACAAAATGGGGGTTCGCGTTCAAATGCATGGGATGCCACCGACGAACCTGGAATCGGCCAGTCAGTTGAAACGCAGAAATCTGACGTATCGGATTGGATGCGGCGTTGTTTGGTGTCTATGGTCTTCGGGTTTGATGTGGGCAGTCATTCACTGAATTGAGTTTGCAGAAATCGCGTGGGAATAAGACGCGACCTGTGGCAAGATGTCACAGCGTCAGCAGCAGGCCTCAATTTCACTGGTTCAAGAAACACACGACAAAAGAAAAAGATGTCATTCTCGCGTCAATCGTATGAAATTTATTCATCCAACATGTCAACAGGAAACAATTCCAATAAACTCTCAACGTCTCACAAAACCAACTTGAGTCAATCGAATTGTTCATGACGGCTCACAAATGTCCCCAAACCTGCTTGGTAGATCTGTGCGAAACGTTTCGTATACTTTTGTCCCGAGATGACCAACGCTTTCTGATAAAATTTGATGTAGCGTAGCACCATTTGACTAGTCGCGCGTAATTTGGAGCCATTATTATCAGAAGCAACTTGCATTCACACATTTCGCTCAGCTCAAGTCGACGTTTGGCACTCTACTTTCTTTCAAAATCAATAAACATACAAGCTATCTTCACTGTATCGGTTTGCCATCGAACTTGCAGAATACTTGTCTGAATATCACATCTCGAAATTTTGTCCACAACCTTGCACACCAACCAAACTGACAAGCGGCAAACAAAATTGACACGCCATGACACACATTTGTCAGTGGACAAGACGCACACGAAAGTCTCCAAGATAAGATTTGTTCTGGATGCAAAAAGAAACACGAAATCAAGATCATATTTTGAAAACTTCACGGTAATACAGAGTGAACAACATAACATCTACACGCACAGAGATATCACAGTTCAATATTCGATATTGTTCACTTTTAGACCTTTCAAAGGCTCTTGTTTCCCGAAAAATACTACCAACGGCACATCAACTTGCACAGCAAATAAATACCACAAAGATACGTCCACACAGGAAACAATCATACAGGTCTCAAACAAATTACAAACTAAAACGAAGCCTTCTTTGGTCCCAAGCGAGATTCAGTTCACATTCTGGACAAGTTTGTTTGTGACTGTTCGGATTCACACCGGCAACTTCCACTTCACAATCTTCAGTTCAAGATGAAAACGCCGACGGACTCTCCAGTCAGTCACGCAGGAAGCACTCTCACCACAACTCAATTTCGTCTTCAGCAGCACCAGAAAACCACGCCACCAAATGTTTGTTTTCAGCAAAATCCGCAAAAGTTCGTTTTTTACCTGACAATTGAGAGTTGCAAACTAATTGTATGGACAGCAGATCTGGTTTGCACGGACAGCAGGTCTGGAAAGATCCTTTGGTCAATTGCACACGTGGTTTGGCTTGAGGTTGGACGGACTCCTCTTCAAGTGCCGCGTTTTGCTTCTCAAGACAACTGTGACTCGGGACCGGAACGCAGCGCTGCGCTCAGCAGGCCCCGCTGCGGTGTTTGTCGAGCTTGCTGCTGGGCCGCGACGACTGAGAAGCCGAGGCGTAACCCACATCACTGCACGACGAGTCGCTCCCGTACGAACTTCTGTGGAAATACAAGATGTGTTTCCAAGTCACACCAACGTAGAAACGCGTTCACTCAGTGGACTGACAAAACAGAAGCCACACTGCAGGTCGGTGATGAGCTCACCTGTACGTCAGGTTGCGCGGCACGACGTCCTTCGCAATCTCGCCGTACTTCTGCTTCAGCTGCTCAATCTCCTCGTCGATCTCCTGCAATCAACACAAACGTTGAAACTGTGTAAGTTCTGATTGGACAGGATGAGAAGTCAAAGGTAGCGTTCGATTTATCAATCTGTCAATCCACTGCTATTCCGGAATGACCCTTCTGCGATGCAAAGTGAAAAGGCCAAGATCAATCCCGAATGGCCAGAATTGCACAAATCCTGTTCTTTTTGTGCAATTCCGGATTGATGGAAGGTAAATCGAACACTCCCAAAGACAACGACAGGGTCTTAGCAGGATTCAAGCCAACACAAAAGGTGCAAACCTGTTCGATTTTTGTTCTACCACGCAAAGTGACGTCGTCATGCAAGCCTGGCGTGACAGCTGTTAGTGGAGAAGCACTCGTGCTCAGCGCTGCAGTTCTGCAACAACACAACACGTGAGATATCCAAACACACCAGAAATACCGTGACACGACAGTTTCAGAAGTATGTGAGGTACTTTGTGTCAGATTGTTTCGGTCTACCGGTGTCGCACATGGAAAACAACTTGTGATCTTCACAACACACTTCGAAAACTCCTCTTTCTACGCACAAGTTGAGTGGCTACCTGTGGGCGGCGGCGGCGGGCGGCATGTGGAGCGTGCGGCGGGCGCGCTCGATCTCCTGCTCGGCGCGGGAGCGCGCGCGCCGGTACTCCCCGAGCAGCCGCTCCGAGTCTTCGTCCAGCGAGCTGTTCAGACTCGACTCGCCGTCTCCCGCGCCTGGAAAAACACAAGTGAGAATGACATGAGTGGGCAGAAGTGATGGTGTCAAAACTCAGAACCGCAGACGTGCAGGTGCGGTGCGTTCGTCACTCTCTTGGTGCAGCAACAGGACGAGTTTGTTTTTCAAGCAGATCAGATTTCAAAAATTACAATCTCGTGGCTTGCCTGTGTACGGATACAAGGAACCATAGTAGTGCGATTGGAAGACAGGGCTGGAGCCATCAGGGTTTCCTGCGCACAGTGCTGGCACCACTGGGCTTCTGCTGCTGAGGTAGGGTGAACCGAACAGCGCCTGGTTCACTGCACTTCCGTAGTCCACACCACTCGCACCGGCGTGATGCAAAGAACGAGCACCATTGCCGTGTACGACTGGCGAGCTGTAGAGGGCGCCACCCTGCGACGCATACTGCAACCTGGGATCACTGTACGACTGGAATGGTGTGTCTGGAACCGCTTGTCCTGCTCTTCCGGCCCCATAATGAGGTGGGGTGGGTGGGAAATTCAAAGGGTCTGGAAAGTTCCTGTCAGGGTGTGAGTACAGGCTGTACCCAGGCGCGTCTGGGCTCGTCATCAATGCAGGATCAACGTTCACAGCATTCAAGCCGGTCTGATACGATGCAGCAGGCGACATGAAGTGTGGAGAGTACAGGTCGTAGCCCCGGGCTCCAGGGTTCCAAGTCGAGGGTCTGGGACGAGGCTCCGACAAGTCGCCCGTGGAAGATGCTCCGCGCAGAGGTGGAGTGGCTCGGCTTAGCACACCTGAACAAAGCAACCACTTTCCGTGAATTCAATACACTTTCAAAACACGACACTTCAAAGGATCCAAAGTCAGGTTTGATGAATTCCAGGAGAAATTCTATGGCGAACAGGGCACTCCAAAGAACAGGGCAAGACATCTCTTCCTGACACCAAATGGAAATTCGACAGACGCAAAACTCTACGTACCAATCTGCGAGGCGGAGGAGTGCGCTCGGGCGCCGAGCGGCTGCAGGTTCCCAGTGGAGGCGCGCAGCGGAGACGCGGAGGCGGCGCGCCGCTTCTCGTCCTCGATCAGTTCGCGCCGCAGCTTCGACAGGTGGCGCTGCCTCTGCTTCGGGGTCAAGTATCTACGCGAAACAACGTCACAACAGGGTTTGTGATTTTAGTGCCCGTCTATTTCTTTCAATTCAATTGACGAAAGAGAAAAGAAACAGCAAGTTGGGCCCAAAACATGACCCAGTCTCACCTGGCAAAGATAGGAGCGAGTGGAATGTGTTCGGGGTTGGAGTCCAGATCCTCGGAGCCCACGGCGCGGTAGTGCGGACTGTCGCTGCGGGACCGCGCTGCCGGGCGCGCAGGAGACGGGGACGGCGACGTGAATCCCCGAGGGAAGGCAGGGATTCCCCACACGGGGGACGGGGCTCCCCGAGAGCGGTCGTACGCCGCCTGCTCGCGCTCCCGCTCCAGTCGGAACGCCTCGAGCTGCGCCTGGCGCTGCACGTGCGCCAAACGACGAGTGCGATCGCGCAGCCGTCCGCTACGCGCCTGTGAACCACCAGAACCACAATTGGACGCCCAAATCTGACAGCAAGTTGGGGAAAAGGTGCTTGAACACGTTCCCCATCCCCCAAACAAAATATTCACTCTGAACAACGGACCCATTCTCCATCACGGTTCACACACATCAGTGCACAAGAGACTGACCTTCTCCTGCTCGAGCAGGCGGATGCGCAGATCGAGCTGCTGTTTGGAGATCTCGAGCGACGCCCGGTACTGCGCGACGTACTGGTCCGTGATGGACTTGAGCTGCGCGTCCGGGAGGCTCAGGTCGAGCAGCGCCTGCGGGGACAGCGCGTCCTCCGACTGATCGAGCGTCTTCAGCAGCGTGTCCGTCTGACCAATGATGTAGTTGAGCTGCGCCTCGGCCAGCTCTACCTGCCGTCAGAAATATCCGCACACATGCCTGAACAAATTAGTTGTGTGTGAACAGCGGCGGCAGAACAAGTGCAGTTGTGCTTCGAACGTACACAGGCCTCCACTTACTCTAAAGCTGCACACGCACACACACACACACACACACACTCTCTCTCTCTCTCTCTCTGTGAGGATACGTGCGTGTGTGTTCAGGTAACACGTACCTGCAATTTGGAAGGCATGGCGTCTCGCGCCAGCATGTCGAGAATTCGTTGCCTCTCGCGCCGCAGTCTCTCGAGCTCGTCGAACAGGTCGCTGTTAGCGTCTCCTCCCGCCTCGGCGCTGCTGTCGGCGCCGCCCGGCCGCTGCGCCCACACCCCCTCCGTCTGAGTCCACTCCGACGCACTGCCTGAGCTGCCAGACACGTCAACGTCCGCTGTCTGCAAATATCCATCAACACCAAAGTCATTTACTGAAGAGGGCTGTTGTTTTCTTATCACTTGCAAGGGAGGAGGGAGGTTCGCGATAGAAACCCAAAAAGTCAATCACTCACCGGGAGTTCAAGGATGCTGGCAGCAACATCAGCAGCTGTGGGGAACTTGCGCAGAACGCCCGGCTCCGGAGAAGAGTCCACTGCGGTCACATCATCGTCGCTGGAGTCAGGCATCTTCCCGTCAGCCGCGTCCTTCTCAGCCGCTTCGCCAGCCAACAATCTGTTGAGTCTTTCATCAACATCCGCGTGAGAAAATCTTGCTGGATCTGTCGCTTTGGTGACCAACTCGGAAACAGTCGGAGCGTTTGGGTTGACAAGGAATTCTGCTCGCTTTTCCTCTTCGTTTGAAACTGAAGTCGCCGGAGCTTTTGCAGCCTTCAAGGGTTCCAAAGTGATCATGGGGGTGAACGGTGTAGACGTCGTGGATCTGATGGTGTCGGACGGGGAGGAGGATTTCTTGGCGGGTGAGGAGTGAGCAATGGGAACCGGAAGTTCGCAATCGCTGAACTCGAGGGGAGCGAGCAGCGCCCTGTCCGTGTCCGATCCGTCCGCTCCAGAGTCAGATGCCACCATCTCGTCCTCGTCTCCGGCGGAAACGACCGAGTCAGTTCCGGAGTCTCCTTCCCGAGCCATGGAAGCCAGAGCGATCTGCTGTTTGACGATGTGTTCCAGCTGCTTCAGCCTCACCTCGCTGTCCACCTCCTCGTGGCGTTGCTTCAGTTCGCCCTCTTCATCAGTGTCACCGTCGTACAGGTCCACACTGCCCCGGATTCGCGGTTCCTCTGCGTCCTCTTCAGTAGATTCTACGTTGTCGGGTTCCTCTGTGAAATCAGTTGCCTTCGCAATGTTGCTGGGATAAGATTTCAACTCGTGGAGGATTAGTTCTGCTGCAGACACCAGGTTGTTGGGAAGGACCTTGGAGGACATTTGAATGGTTTCCTCTGTGATGCTCTCCCCAGAAGAAGAACCATCCACGTGGACGCCGTAAGTGGACAAACTAGAACTATCGTTGGACGGAGTGTCGTAATCACTGGCGTTTATCAGAGCGCTGTTTTTCTCAGATTCTGCGACTGAGCGGTCTGCAGACGAGTTGAAGATGTCATCCTTGTTTTTTGAGGCGTCTCTGTCTCTGGTGTCATCAGTGTCTCTCTGCTTGTTTCTGGAATGTGAGTTTTGGCTGTTTTCTGATTCAGCTGGGTCACTGGTTCCCTTCACCTCTGAACCATTCCTTTCTGGCTGCGACGTACTGGAATCCTCCAATTCCTGTGGGGCAATGACACCCTGAAATGCATTCTCTAAGGTTTTCTTTGCGTCGTCAAGCGATAAAACGAAACTTTTCGCTGGAGTCCGTTCCACGACAGTCGGCAGCGATTCTGACGAGGACGATTCTGAGTTGGACGTTGCCCTGTGTGCGGTGACTTTCATCTTCTCTGGACATAAACTGTTTCCGCTCCCGTCAGCCGTTTCCACATCTCGGGGTGGAGGCGGAGGTGGAGGTGGTGGAATGGGTTGCTCGGAATCGCCCAAGTACGCTCCAGTCAAGAACGTGTCATCCTCCAGGTGTGTCGGCTGTGGTTCCAAACTGACACAGCTGACCGTCACTTCACCCTGAGTCTCTGTGCTGGAGTCAGGGGCGTCAGGAGCATCTTCCAGCGAAGTCGTTTCGCTCAGTCGCATCTCCAGTTTGACGATCTGTGCAGAAGCAGGAAGACGCATTTCAGCCGTTGTGGCGTCCAATATCTCCGTTTGCACTTCAGACGTGTGTTCAACGGCTTCTCGCGTCTGCGTTTCTGTGGTCAGTACGAATCTGTCCACAGACGTCTGGGTTTCTATGACTCTCAGGTCAGGGTAGGTTTGAGTTTCAATGGTTCGTGTCGAAGACTGAGTGTGTTCGCGCTCAGGAACGGACCACGGAATGTGTGCATCTGTGAACACGTGCTCGCGTGCTCTCACTTGAGCTTCAAAGGCGTCGTCTTCAAACGAGGAACTCGTCGAGGTTCTGGGGCTGCTCTGCGTGAAGCTGTCCACAGTGATGGCGTCTGCTGTTTGCACACTCACAGACCTGTTGTCCGCGTCATCGCTGTACCCATGTGCTGCTTCGTGAGAACGGCCTGTCTGAACTTCGGCATTCCCCGGACGTCTGTCTCTCACATCAAGCTGGGCTCCCTCGGAGTCAGTCCCGATGCACTGATCAGACACTTGATGGTTCCCGTCAGTTTGTGTCCCAAACGTTTCTTGTGGTCGTTTCGGAGTTGAAAATTCGTAGTCAGAGTGGAACGGTGTCCAGTCTCTGGTCGACTGCACAGCCTCGGTCACAGGCTTCGACGGGCTGCTGGGTCGATCGGTTTGTGATGCACGTTCCACCAGGTTGTGGTGTCTGTCTCTGGTCCCTGAGGCCGCAGAACTGTCGCCGCGCTCGTCGTGCAGCGCGCCCGGGCTGAAGCTCCTGGACCTCCTGACGCTGGAGCCCGAGGCGCCCGGACGTCTCGGCGTCACACTCCGCACCCGAGGCTCGGCGCGCCACGACGTCTCCAAACTTCTCACGTCTTCCTGCTCCTCCTCCCTGATCTTCACTCGCGGGCTGCGAGCCGTCTCCAAGTACGCTTCTGTCCAGTAGAGTGGTGGGGACTCTTGCACTCGGTCATAGCCCTCCTCCTCCAATGTACTGCCAGCACCAGAAGTCTCGCTGACTGGTTTTCTCTCAGTGTTCGGTGGCAAACGTCCAGGGCTCTTGGAACTTCTGTCGGACGAAGACCAGTCAGTGTTGTCACCATGTTCCTGTCGGTCCGACACGGGTGTCCACTCTCTGCCGTCCTCAGACACCCACAATTCTGTGGCTCCACTCTCTGACGGCTGTGTTGGAAAGTTGAGAGTGCCTTCTTCCCTCACTCCTCTTCTGGGACTGGACACGTATTGGTGCTCGACGCTGGCCACCGGAGACGGTAGCATCTCCACCCTCACATCCTCTTCTGTTTCAGGAACATCTTCGGTCTGTTCAGATTCAAACCGACTTCTGCTGACGCTGGGTTCTGGAGACGAAATCCTGTTGGCATTGAGTGCGAGACTGAACCTTTCGGCTGCAGTTAGGTGCGACAGGTCTGTGTCTCTTCTGTCAATGACTTCCGCGGAATCCCGACTGGTGTCCAGCAGCTGATCGTCCGCCGTCTCCTGACCCGCCGGAAGATGCCGCGGCTGCACCGCTGCGACGGGCCGCGCCAAATCCTCGTCTGGAATGTTCCTCCTGTCATGCTGAACAGAGGGCAGCTCCACTCGATCGGGATAGTCGAGGGCTTTGACTGCACCAGCAGGTTCCCGACCCTGCGCACTCCTGCTCCTGCCCGGGTGTGGCTGGCCGGGTGAGGGCGCCTGCTCCGCCGCCCCGCCGCGCCCGGAGCCCGACCCCGCCCACGGCTGGATCTGGATTTCGAGCGCCGCGTGCTGCAGCCCGTGGTACAGAACGGGCTCCGACTCCTCCCGACGCTCGCCCTCGTGCACTACAATGTGACAAACAAAAGCTTGAAGAACACGATCAATGGTGCAGGGGGCCTCCCAAAAATTTTGACTCATTGCGCAAAGATTTTCCTCAAAATTCTCGGGAAATCCCATTTTTGTTTGGCACAGTCTGACCGAGGAGAACACAACGTGAAACTGGTCTGCTTTCCGAACGAAAGATGAAAATCTCACCCTTGGCTCTGGCCTCGTCCGGCTGCGGGAGAGGTTCGATCCCGGCGATGAGCATGTCGCACTCGGTGACGGAGCCGGCGCCCTGCACCAGCTCCCGGGAGAAGCGACGCTCCGCTGCCGCGTCTCGCTCCGAGCTCGGGTGCCGCACCGTCGACCTGGAGACCAGTGTGATGTGCTGTCGGGCGCCCTCCTCCTCATCCTCTTCGGATTGGTTGTTCCCGGCTTCCAAGGCAAGGAGGCCTTGATTCACTTCGGGGAAGAGACCAGGAGGCACAACGACGCTCACGATGTCGGTGTCTCCCAACTGAGCCTCCCTGCCCGCCGGTCTTCTCGCGGGGGTCTCCGTCTCCGCAGAGAAGCGGCCTCCGGGTCCCGGGGTCCCACGAGACTCCAGCGTGTCCGCAGCGTGGGCTCTGGACAAGTTCAGTGCGCCGTATCTCTCCACGTGAGGCTTTGTTTGTTCAGTGACGCTGGAGATGGAACGGAGATTCTCAAGATCCTGAAGATCCGTCGAGTCCGTCTCGCTCTTCGGCCGCTGTCTGTCGACCAGCTGTTTTGGGGGTTCGCTGTTGTCAAGAATCGGGTTGTATGTTCTGATGTCAGCCTGGGAAATGTTGACTTTTGGATTCTGAGACGCTTCTTCAGAGTGGATTTCACGATGCAACAACTTTGATGGAAGCAGATCCGCGTGTTCAGTGGATTCTCCGCTGTGAATTGGACCCACGGGAAGCTGCGGAGGGGCATGTGAGTCGGGAATACCAGTGTGGATGAAACCCGAGTCAAACAGTGACATTTCTTCACCGTCTGGAACTTTGGGAATCTGCTCGTCTTCTGCGACACTTGAGGCTTCCTTGCTTCCTGTTGGCGCTGCGGAACTAATCCTCAAACTTTTTCCAGAGTCAGTCACATTCGAGGCCAGCGATGCAGGTCCTGTTCGGGCAAACTCACCAGGTCTCGTGGACCCCCCAAACACGTCTTGAACTGGTGTCGTCCTTCCCGCTGAGTCCACATCAGGCGTGTCCTCACTTTCGTCCACAACAGCACCCTCAAGCAATTCGTGACGCCGTTGTGCAGTCTCTTTCTGACCTGGCGGATGCAGATCTAAGGCGGCAGCGGTGGAGCTTCTTGGGAGCACGATGTCACCTGTTTCAAGGGAGAGAGCAGGTCGGATCTGGCCGTCTGTCAGCTCCACCACCCCGCCCCGCCCGGTGAGCTCAGGTGTCTCCTCCATGGCGCGGACCAACTTGTCCGGGCTCAGATCTACGTACTCTGAAACCTCGTACTGGTCAGAACCTTGCCCGTCCAGTTTCTGTCGTTTCTTCTTGGGTTTGGGTTCAGGAGCCTTGAAGTGGACCAGTTTGTAGGTGCCTGGATCCACCTCCGTGTCGACGGGAGGGTCGTCGTCGGCAGAACGGCCGCCGCCGTCGTCCAGCTCGATGGAGATGAAGTCTCCGGGCTGCAGCATTCTCGTTATGGTCCTGTCCGGAGATCTGCTTCTGTCCGGAGAACGGTCCCTTCTGATGGCCGTCCCGATATCAGTTCTCTGCTTGATTCTGAATGTTCCGGAAATGCCATCACGATCAAAACTATCCGCCGAATCTTCTTCTTGTCTGATTCGCTCAGCATCACCCATCTCAATGTCAGAGGCTCCTTCACTGGACGCACTTCTCACCGAGTCTCTCATGGCAGACACTCCTGTCAATAAATGAAGGAAAGCTTCATCAAAGAATGTAGTTTCAACAAAATTGATTACACCTTGAAAACTGTGAGATGACACCAAAACACCCTGCGAACGACCTAATAAATTTGGACCTACCAAACAGAAAACCGTGCGGTCTCTCAATCCCTGAAGCAGCGCAGTGACAAGTGCCGTCTCTCGGTAAACAACACCCGGATTGATCAGTTGCTCAACCTCGCGCGCAGTTCCACATTCAAGTAGATTCTGTGCTGATCGGAACAACTTCAGCGCACTCAAATTCAGAACTTGCCTCCAAAAATCACTCTGATCAAATATTGACATTTCACCTACTTCGTATCTCCACAACAAAGTATATTTTATCACGGTGCAAGTGCGTGCTTCAGAGTTTGAATAAATGCTGACAAGTGGGCATTTGACAGTCCTATCTGCGAATTCGATGTTATTTTAATGGCTTTGTCAAGGTGCAAAGGAGGCTTTTACATCTTTTACGTGCGAACGTATCCTTGACTTTCGTCTCGTTCCGCAGAAAAGATTTTGTGGCTGATCGAAATTTGATCAGTAAGAGTCAGCAAAATATGTTGCACTGGACGTGACCGGATACCGGTAAGTATCGAAGAACAAGAACTGATGCAATCTTTCACGTGACAACGTTTGTCCATGCCATATTCAGACTTGCTAGCTTTACCAGGCTGCAACTTTCTAGCAAACAGCACGCCATGCTCCATTTTATGACAAGCATCAACACAAACAAACAAGTTGGGCTCTCACCAAATGTTGTTCTCTCTGTCTCAGTTGCAATCGGCTGTGACTGCGCAACATGCTCCGCAGCCAAGGCAACTACACCCGAGGACGTGTGTGATGGAAGGTGCTCGGTCTCTGCGCCCGTCACCCCCCGCAGGCCGCCGCCGCACCCGCCGAGTTGAGGACCTCGACGCGACGCCGTGACGTCCACCAGCTCCGTGCTCGGGGTCAGCGCGTCGTTCTGCGTGATGTTCAGCGTCACTGTGATGGTGGAGCTGGTCGGGACCGTGGCGTCCGTCGCCTCAGTGTCGCTGTCCGACTCCACCGACACGGTGTCAATGTCGGTTGACGGGAGGGGCTCGAGAAGGTCTTCTGCCTCCAGGGTTCCGGGTTCTCCAGTCTGTACTTGTGCTTCCATCGCCGGGCTCGGTTCGGAGTCTGTATCCGCTGATCCCGGCCGCACTTTGCCGAAGTTCCTCACCTCTATGACGGACGACGCCGGGGACAACAAGTCACTGAGAGCGTCGTTGCCGTCGTCACTGTAGACGGACTCGGACAGGTCCGTGTCTTGAGTGTCTCCCACCTGCAGAAGCTGAGCCGTGTGGTTGTCACTGGACTCTTCAGAAGGAGGCGACTTGCACGGCGGCTGAGAGTCATGATGCTCAATCTCAACATCAACGCCAATCCAGGTTACGTCTCCCTCCCCTTCGTCCTGAGATGAAGCACCAATCAATTTCTTAGCATTGTCTCCCACATGATCTTCGTGCAGGTCTCCATTGTCTGTTTTCTCGGTAAGTCGGTCAAGGTGATCCGCGGCTTCCTCTGTCAATATCGCATCCTGTGACGTCTGCGTTGTGTTTGTCTTCCCATTCAGATCAATAAAGCCAGTTCTGATTGACTTTTCATCCTCAATATCGGCCTCAAAGAGCTTCTGCAGTTGAGAGTCCAGTTCACTCGCGCTTCCTCCAGACGTGGACTCTGAGTCGAAGTCGATGCTGGACTCCTCCGTCAGAGCGGCTCTCGTCTGCGCCGAGTCTTGGCCGCCGCTGACCCCGGGCTCTGCGTGGTGCGAGGCGGAGCCGAAGCTCGCGACGCTCTGCGAGTCGAACCAGCTGTCGTAGCTGGTGATGCTCTCCGTGTCGTACGCCGCCGTGACGTCGCTTCTCGGGGTGAACTCTTCCGACCCTCCTGAGCCAAAACTGTCGACTCGGTCCGACTGCGGAGTCACATCTCCACCGTGAGCGATGTCATGGAGTGACAAGTCAAAATCCAGGTCACTGTTCTTTGAATCAAAGACACTGTGAGTCGTTTCTGAGGTGATATTGTCTGCCGGAGAAGTGTTCTCATTCCCTGTCAAACTGTTCTCTTCAGCCTCGCCCTGAACTTGGAAAATTCGGTCCAAGTCATGATCTGTAGAGAAGTGGTCATCTCCACCCAATGTCTGACTGTCGGTGTGGTGTCTTGGACTTTCAATGTCGTCATCTGAAGATTCGTCTCCGAACAGGCGGCCAACAGCGTCCGATATGGCGCTGTGCACAGAGTCGTTCGCGAAGCTGTAAGTGCTCGCGTTGAACTCGTCAAAGGCCGAGGCGGAGGACAGCGCGAACGGGTCAAACCGGAACACACTCTCGTCGTCTCTCAAACTGAGGTCCAAACGACCGAAGTAGCCAGATTCTTTCAAATCATCTTCCTGATCAAAACTCAAGACAGACTTGTCCAATGGCAAAGAGTCAGGTCTCTTGCGGGTTCTGCTTGTTGTCGCATCATGAGTCTCTGGATGGTCTCCGTCAGATGAGCGAATTTCCTCCTGGACCACAGAGCCGTTCGTTTCCTCAGCAGCTTTCTTGAAGTCTTCCTGCTCCTGATTCCCCTCGACCACTTCCTCCTCGTCCACACGCGCCTGCTTCACGGAATCCTCAATCGCTTGTGCGATGTATTCAGCAACCACGTTTCGTACAGTTTTCGGGTCTTTGATCACCGCCTCGGAGACACGACTCGCATCTCGGTCCCCGTCACTGACGTCCACAGCGCTTTCTCCTTCACTGTCAGTCCTGACCCTTCTCTTTGCATTTGCCACAATCGTGGTCACATACTCTGCCACCGCGCCTGAAATTTCACTCACAGTCAAGCTGGTTGCTGTTTCATGGTCCCAACCCCAACGGTTTTCCTGCAACACTTGTTCAGCACCCGGGCCAAAAATTTCTTCAGTTTCTTCTGCACTTTCACCCGAATGAACATCTTCGGCTGTTTCTTGATTCACTTGTGCTTCGTTCCCATCCGTTTCTGGACGCCATAGATTAGAAGCTCTCGTCTGTGATGTCGAGTCACCATTCCGCACTTCTGTATTTGCATCTGTGCTGTGTGGACGCTGTGCGATTTCGGTGCAGTTCGCACGCTGTTTGCTATCGCGACCTCTTGTTTGATCTCTTTCAATACCTGTTGAACCAACCGCACTAAAACTTGTTTGGCCGCTGTTCAATGCGGAAAATTGATCCCTAGCGCCATTGATTATCGACTCGCCTTTTCCCACACGTCGCTGCGCCGGCTGATCGAGAGACGGCCGCGCACCTCGATCCGCTGATCCCTCCACGATAATGGAAGCGTCGTTCCGTTTCCACTCCGCACAACCGTCGTCTCCGGTTTCTGACTTGTTGACGTCTGACCCAGGCCATTCCGTTCTTGGAAGTTCTATTTCATGCTCAATTTGGTCTCCATTTTCGAAGCTGGCCACTGAGAAATTGATTTTGGTTGGATCCGGATTTCTATTTCCGCCAGGTCCGAGCATCTCCGAGTTGAAGCGGTCATGATTCGGAAGTCCGTCCCGCTTGTGAGGAACATCGTCTGTGTTCGTGCTGTTACGGTCGTCAGTCAATTCAAGTTCACCTTTCCCATTCTGGAGGTGGAATTCTCTAGCAGTATCAGCAAAAGACGATTCACTCAACGCTTGCGAATGACTGTCATCTTCAGGATTGGAACTGGCAGCGTCAACATCTGATTCTGAAGAAGAGTCCACAACCAACGCCTGTGAAACTTGGCTCTGGTCGACAACAGCCAAAACAACAGGGATTTCCCAGTCACCGGTAGATTCGGACTCAGCAGTTGGGTCCTGATCGAAATCGCATGCGCCCAACACCAGACTCTCCAATTCGTTTTCAGAACAAAGACTCTGCAACGTTCTCGTCTTCTCCCCAAATTCAGCTCCATCACTGTTGTCAGCGCTGTTTGTTTTGGCGTCTTCATCCTCTGCGCTGTTTTCTTCAGTTTCCATGGAAACGTCGTGTTTTCTCCGCCCCACCTGCTGCTCCAGTTCATGTTCGGTTTCCGCTTCGTCTTCCGCGAGGTCGTCTTCATCCAGGTCGTCAATATTTGAACTCCATTCTCGGCGTTGATTATTCTCTTCGTCTGTTTGTTCTCCATTAACATTATTCAAATGTAGCTTTTTGTTCTGTTTGTTGGCAAGCGCAATCGATTTGGAGGTTGTAAGTGGAGTACTCGATTCGTGGGTTGGTGCAAAAAAGTCTCTAAAATATGGTTCGAAGGACCCACCACTCTCCGTGATCCAACTGACACCGTCAGTTTCCCCTGCGTAGCCAGTTCCATTGAAAATCTCACAACCATCTGGCTGGGGTGAATCTGAGCTCCAAACTTCTGGATCTGTCCTGGCAATCTTTGGCATTCCGTTCTGCCCACAGGGTTGCTTTGCAACCTCACTTGCCCAGTCCTGGTCGGCCTGTGTTGACTGGTGGATTCCGTTGATGCGGTTCAGTTTCGCGGTCCTCGCTTCTTCGGTCGCTTCCGATTCCTTCCACTCACTTTCAGGCGAGACATCTGCAGCTTCCTCAGCCACATCAAGCGTCTCCGCATCGCCTATCTCAAGTGCTGCTTCTTTCTTCGGAGAAATCCTTCCTTTTGGCTCCGACACCTGTGTCTCCACAATAGGGAACAGACCGTCTTGACTTTCAATGAAAATTGAGTTCCACACATCTGGCTTCGTCACCATCAGCTGCTCGTACAGCTTTGCGCTCCGGTCCCATTTCGCGCTTGTGCTCTTGCACGTGGGACTGATGATCCCGATGATTTTGAGAACTTCCTCCGGGGTCCTCGGCTCTTGTGCGTTAACCGCGTCTCGCAGCTCGGCTGTTCCACTTTGTTGCTGCTTCAGATTGCTCGACACAGACAAGGTGAATTTTCCGCTCGTGTCCGGCTCTGATGAATGTCCATTCCATCCGTGTTCCCCATCTTCCGAAGTGACGTCGAGGTCGAGGTCAGGAATGTCGTCCTCGATGTCGCTCAGACCCAGATTGAGTGACTGCGTCTCGCTCGCTTCAGAATCGAGAAGACTCTCTCTGTACGCTCCACTGTCGTTACCCGGGTCCGTCTCGACAGGAATGGCGGCACTTCCATCGTGTTCCTCTGACTTTGGTTGTTGCGCAACAGAAGACGTTCTTTGACGTTCAACGTCCCCACTCTGCCCGTCCAGATCTGGCTCAGATGTCGCAAAGTCTTCCGCGCGCGAGACGTTTTCTCCGTCTCCCGTTTCGACTGGCAGTGGCTCGATTTCAGGCTCGTCAAGCGCTGCATCACCACCTTCTGCCGCTTCACTCTTTTCTTCACTCTCTTCTGGAACGGTCTCCAGGAACCCAGCGGGGTACTGTGCGTCAGCTGGGTGGCCGGTGGAGTCGTGGGGCATCGCGTCCACGGGGCTGGTCGGGCTGTCCAGGTTCACAGTGAAAACTCCGGAAGTGCTGCTGGTCGAGGTCTCGGAGCCTGTGCTGCTGAAGGAGTCGCCTTCGTTCAGCTCACCGCCCGACGTGTCAGACTCGTCCCCTTCATCCGATTCCTCGGCTGCCTCTTCCGTCTCGTTCTCTGCAGTTTTGTTCCGAGACTCGGCTTCACTGGCGTCCGAATCGGATTCGTCAGACGCTTCATCAAGGAAACCTTGCAAGTGAACACCAGTTTCTGTCAAACAAAGGCCCATGCGCACGTGCATAGCAAACGTTAAAGGTTAGTACCAAATGTTTGGAAGTTTCATGCTGTTGTCTGGTTGAGATTGAGTTTGAGGTTGAGTTCGAACTCTACAAGAAGTCCACTGTCGTGTCAGGCAGGCAACTTGCACCTTACTCTCCAAGAGCTGTTGCTCTTGTGAAGCTCAATTCCTCCAAACTGACCGGAATGCAAACAAGCGAGGGTCAAACAAAATCTTACCTGCAGGTGGCGCGACGCCGGGTGCTGCGGATTCAGACTGGACATCCGGCTCTGTGATAAACGACGCGGCGAGTCCGGAGTCAGCGTCAGCGCCCGCTGGGTGAGGTGAGTCCTCCTCTGTCGCGACACGCTCGGTAACGGCCGAGGGCGCTTCACCGGTTCCTGCGCCAGGTGGTTTTTCTGCGATGCCACTGCGCACAAGGGAGGGTGGTTCCTCGGCTGCTTCAACGCTCGAGGCCACGGAACTCGCGGACATCAGATCGTTTCCTGAACCAGTCACGTGTTCTTCCCCGAGTGACCCCAAGACCAGTAAGGGGCCCTCGTGGTCGCTTGATGCGATTTCACATTCACTGTCTGTTGCAACAACATCCAACTCAGGCAGTCGCAACATTCTGCTGCGAACTTTCTTTCTCAAGTCCACAGGGTCAATTTCTGTGTCGTTAGGAGCGGCGTCCAAATCACGTAACTCGCCATCATCCTCACGCTGCGCGTCCTTTGCTTCTCCAGAAGCTTCAGACTCACTTCTGGTGAGGTCAGGTTTCTCTCCACACTCGTTGTCAGAATGGCAACTGTCACTGGACACTAGTTCGTCCTTTCTTCCTCCAACTTCTGCGTGCGATGCCTCCTCGATATCAATGTGGTGTGGCACTTTGGCTTTGCCGCCCAGTGTGTCTGACCTTTCCTCTTGCACGTCACTGGTTGTCTGATCGTCTGAATCAAAATCATCGCTGTATTCCTTCCCTTGTTCAGAGGCCGTATCTGAGTTCCCAACGTTGGACAACTTCACTTCTTGCTCCTGGAGTCTTGACGCTGATTCGTCACTGTGATCAGTCACACGCTCTTCGTCACCCTGATGAGTTTCATCAACATAAATAGAGTCAAGGTTGTTACTGTGTTCTGGTCTCGCTGCTCGTTTTTCTCCTCGTTGCTCTCTCGCGAACTCTTCGTTCCCTTCGGGTGCGCGCGCGTCGTCATCCACAGCTTCACCAGTGCGACTCGACGTCAGATCTTCGGCCGCTTCCGCCTCGGACTTTTCGCCCTCTGAGGAGAAGGTGCTCTCGTGGTCCGTCGAGACGCACGACGAGCTGCTGCTGCACGTCATCGCGTCCTGCTGCTTCCGGTCGACGCGCGCGCGTCGTCTACCCGACGTCGGGCGCGATCTGGGCGTCGTCACTGCAATGCAACAGGAAACGGACTGTAGACTCGAGACAGGTTCGAAATGAATGAGGGAAAATGTAGGTCACTGCATACGTTCTGCCAATCGTCACTTCCTGCCGAAGTGTTTGAACGCGCTGGCAAGCCACAAGTGAAAGATTTGAGCACACGATTCCGTTTGGGATGTTGAAAGTTGCCTTGTGAACATAATTTTTCGTCCACGTGTTCAGACAACACAAAACTACGAAATGCTTAAAACCGGGCGCCTCATACATTATTTATGCGCCATTCGATCAATCCGTTATCCAACTTCGACTTTGATGATTCTTCAGCATGGAAGAACAAGAGTCGTTTCCTTCGACAGCACAGCTGGACTGATGTCGGCTCGTTCGTTGACACGTTTCAAAGGAAACTTTGCGCTTTGTGCAGCTTTTGTGGCTGCGGCGCCCAACAGAGCGCTTCATCACGTGTGGTGAAAGATCTGGTGTTCAGTCAAAAGGACATGTCATCCACACTTTTGGCTTGTGTAATGTCATGATAGGCTGTTTATGCATCAGACTTCACCTGATGTAAAATCAAAAGCACGCAAGACCTGAATCTGAAAATCAATGTTCTGTAAACAGGTGGATACCTTGAACAGTCGAGTCGTCAGAAGTGGAGGAGTCGTCGTCAGCGAGACGGTGTCGGGCGGAGGCGGGGGAGGCGCGCGACCGCGCCGCCCGGGGGCTGCGCGCCGAGGAGCCGCCCGGAGACAGCGCCCCGCCCACCACGACGGGCGACAGCGGACCTGCCGCGCTGACAGTGAGGGCGTCCGGTTCCGCGTCAGCTAAATGTGACTGGGAATTGACGCAGCTTTGAGGGGATAAGTCTGGGCGGGTTTCACTTGCGCGTTCGCTCGGGATACCGTCTTCAAAGGCCGGACGGAGGTGATCAAGGCTTGTATCCTCGGTGTGTATCCGCAACGGGTCTGTGGCTGCAACTGTTTCATCGCGCTGATCTCCAGTGTGAAGAGACTGACCACGCAGAGCCGCGTTGCTGACAGAACCGTCCACATCGCCAGCAGTTGTGACACCGACGTAAAACCCGTCCTCCGTTCCATCCACTCCCAGAGTCGAGACATCGACGTTGTTCTGAGAGTTGGCTGCAGCGGAGTTCACCAACAATCCCTCTGAATGAGACGATCTGGAAGGACGATTCGTGTCTTCGCGTGGTGTTTCAGTCACATTTTGAGAGACAGTTCCGCAGCTGTCAGGTGCTGGTGCGTCAAACCCAAAATTGGTCGCCGCAGGTTTGAATGTTTCGTTCATATGAGGCGATGTGGTTGCTCCGTGTGAAAGTTCAGCTTGTTGTGATTCGTCGCCTGATTCCGCAGACTGGCAGGCGATCTTGTTTTGAGAGCCTTCTGGTGATAGGCGGTCCCTTTGTTGTTCCAATGTCTGACTCGTCTGCTCTCGCCCTGGCTCCAGGTCCGACGAACAGCTCCGTTCACTGACATCCTCCGCGGAGTCCAGGTGCGGATTCCACCTCTGCTCCAGTAGCTGCTCCGGATAGTCAAAGTGCGACGATGCTGGCAAACCAGGACCAGGCATTGACTGCGTGAATCTGTCCGTTCCGTTCAAGTCATTCAGCGATGAATCAAGTTTCAGATGAGGCGTGGACTTTATGAGCTTGTCTGATTTGTGCGAAGTTGCTTCAAGTGAATCTTCCGACAAATGCTCTTCGTCTATGGAATCGGAATCAGTTTGCCCGCTTTGTTCGTCGTCCATTTGGTTCTGTTTCTCGAGGTACCTTTTCAGTTCCTCCATGTTGGTGTCGGAATCACCAGTTTCATGTGCAACAACCCTGAGATTATCAGTGTCCATTTCGACCACAACTTGTCTTCCATGAGTGGCACTTGAGCCGTTGCTTTGGCTGGTGTTTTGGTCCATTGTGTCTTCAGCACGTTTCCCTGTATCATCCAGTGAGTCTTCAGAGTAAGTTTCCTCGTCCCTCGGCGTTTTGTCCAATAATTCGGACGAAGAAGGAAGCGAGAAGCTGTGGAGATTTTCTTCCGACTGGTAGACCGCCGTTGTGTTGTACCCACTGACAAATACACAGAGAAACATGGGAATCAATAAAACTGGTTGAATTATCAAAACTTGTTGGACGAACAAGCAAAACTGGATCTGATTTTCATTCACGCTCAAACACGCCAAAGATTTTTCTTTTCAACAAAGAATTGGCTTCCATTTACCTGGATCGCCACATTGATTATTTTGTGTGAGTGGAAGCCTCACACATCGCAAGAAAATCACAAGGAAATCACTGCTCGACATGTGCAGCGCACCATACAGAATTCCAGGAGCTTTATGAAGATGAGACGCACCTGTCGTTGAGGCGCTTGACGCTGCCGAACTCGTCCTCTTCCACGTCCCCGTCGGGCGGACTCAGCGGCGACAGCGTGTCGGACGAAGTCATCGGGTGGTCGCGCGGCAGCGCTGTGTTCACACAGATGTCCATGCTCGCGTGCTCCGTCTTCACGTCCACGTCGCTCTGACCCACTTTAGAGAAAGTCCGTTGGTCAATGAAGACTTCCTTTGAACCAACAGCACTGGGGTGACCTTTCTCAGATTGAACATTTTTGATTTCAACCGGAAACAAGTCACGAGTCTGGTCTGAAGTCACAAGCACCTTGTGACCTGCACCTTCATGTTGAGTCGCTTCTTCCTTCAGCCTCTTCTTCGGATGCTGCAGCAGTCCCTCCTGTGTGCTGTCTAACAAGTCACCGTTTTGACGCTTCACAGTTTCTGACTTGCCAACTTCTGCACCCTGAGTGTCCAGCACACTTGGATATGGGACGTTTTGAGACACGTGTCCACTGTTGGACTCGGGATGAACGAGACTTGTCTCTTTGGCAAAATTGTTTGGCACTTGCTGGGTGTGTTCTTTTGAAAGGTCATCTGACGACGGATGAGGGGAAGCAAAGATTCCCTGAGGTGGAACGGCACTTGATTCCGTCCTTGACCTGTCCACCTCCGGACCCAAGAAAGTTACCCTTGATTGATAGTCTTCAGAATTGTTCACAGATTTCCCCAGCACCTCTGCACAGTTAGAATCTGAGGCAGTTTGATCGGGATGTGGATGAGATCCACTTCTGTCTGTCAAGACAAATCGTTCAGAATTCGACGTGAATTCCTCGTTGGACAGAGTGTGTGTTGTAGCACGACGGTCAATATCAGCGGAAGTCGGGGTCGGAGGCTGCACGGAGCTCGGCTGGGACTGCGTCCCGGGTCCCACGGCAAATTCCGTGGGAACTGAACTGTCCGTGCTAGATTCAGAAGTCTGGAAGCTCTGTTGTTTGGTGTTTACCCTGTCTTTGCGAGATTCACCGTCCGGAGTTGGGTCCAGCCACTCCAGATGCTCGCGCACAGTGTACTCCGGGGAGCGGCTCTTCCGGGAGAAGGGTCCAGGGCTCGCCGTCACCCCGCGCCTCCCTCCCCGCGGGCCGGGCGCCTTGCCTCGCCGCCTCTCCACCGCGGCAGGCTGGGACGGGTCGTGCAGAGAGGGCGCGGAGCGGGAGCGGGTGCTCAGGGCCTTCGGATGACGCTCCAGCAGACGCAGCGGAACCTGCGATGAAAACATCGTGTCCTGTACATCACGTAATTTTCTGATTCCACCACGACGTCTCCGTTACATTTCACAGAGACAATAGGTGCTGTAAGTTTCTGTTGCACGAAATTTGCTCTTTGCACAAATTTGACCACAGACGACAACACTGGTCACATTTGGCAACAACCAGAGTGTTCTTTCCATTTCTATCGACAGGAAACTTGTTCAACACAACAAAATCACATTTACCTTGCGAGCTTTTTCTTCCTGTCTCGCTCTCTGTGCCGCCTCGTAACTCTGCCGGATCTTGTCAGGGTTGTACAGTCTGGCTGTCACCTGTTCCGCGATGGACGATCCCAGCGCCTTCAGAGGACCAGACGCTGACTTCTTCCCTCGGGCTTTGTTCTTCTCAATCGCTGATTTCATTTGCTTCTCCTCTGACTTGCTCCTCGCGCCGCGTGACGCCGCGTCCCGCGCTGTCGTCACCGTGATCACCGGCGGAAGTGACCCTGACCGAAACTTCCGGTGTGGGTCAGAGTTCAGCAGATCTTGACTCTCAAAACTTTTGTTGAAGAACTCGGCTCGCGCCTGGTTGATGGCTTTTCTGTGGGAGGTGCCTCTCACTCCGGATTGTTGTGGGGCGGCGGCGGACAGTTTGTGTTTGGCGCCGCCTGTGTAGCTGGAGGCGCTGAGCAGCGACTCCTCGCTGCACGACTCTCCGATCGGCTCGGCGCGGACGTCCTCCTCCGGAGAACTCGGCTCCTGCTCCTCGATGAACTTGAGCAGCTTCGCCTGACGCTGTTGCAGTCGCTTTATCAGCTCGGACTGTCTGTTGACCTTCGCCAGCTGCTCAGACTTGATCTGACGGAAATTCTCCTCCTTCTCGCGCAGCTTCATTTTGGCGTCGTTCAGCTTGTGGGAAGTGACGAGGAACATGCGCGTCAGCTTCTGTCTGCGAGTCAACTTGGGTGTGTTCTCCGCGTCGTCCTCGGCTTCAGCCAGCGAGCTGAGGTCGGCACTGTTGCTCAGTTTCGCCAGCAACTCGAGCCCGTACAGGTCACCTGAGCCTAACGAAGGGAGAAAAATGTTGGTTCAAGTATGCAGTGTTGAAACGATAGTTCAAAAAGATTCCTGACCAACATAAAAGGAATTCTCGCTGCAGACACGGGGCGGTTCCGACCTGTGGCGGACACGACGCTCCGGAGGCTCTGCGTCACCGAGACGGCGGCGGCGCTCGAGGAGGAGGACGGCGTCAGCGTCGTCGTGTGCGACAAGTTGGGCTCGGAGCAGCTGACAGACGGAGCAGCGAGGCCCGACGACAGCGTCGAATCGTTTTCTTCGTCGATACCAGACTGCAGACGCTCGATCGCCTTGGTGACACGCTCATACTCTGCAGAAAATCAGAATGTCATGTAAACTGTTGGCACCACTGACTTGATGGCAGAACGACTGTGCTGAGGAGGTTCAGTCGTGCCCGAGAAGTAAACGTGAGCACAGCATTGGATTCCTCGCCTTTGACCAAGCTGAAAACGCGCACGTCCTTGCTCCATTCTCCAAGTTGCGATCGTTCCTACCTGCTCGCGCATCCTCAACGAGCCTGCGCTTCGCCTCGTCCAGATCGAGTTCAGCCTCGGCCTCACTTCGGGCGTGTTCGTCGAGCAGCAGGGCGAGCAGCTCGCGGTGTTCACGCAGCGCCGCCTCGTGCGTCTCCGCCGCCACTCGGCCGGTCTCGGCGAGGTCTGCGCGCTGCTGTTCGTGCACGCGCCACAGCTCCTCCTCGTGCTCGAAGCGCTCGTCCTCGGCGCGCTGCAGCTCGTCCCGCAGCTCCGCCAACTCTTTCCTGCAGAAACAAGGGACCATCCCGTAACCAGGGCAAACTTTGTCCACGACACTTTGTCCCGCCCAATTCGAACATTACAATGGGAACCAAGACAGGAAAAGAGTGGAACTCCAGCGCTGTGCAGAACAGATGAGTTCGAATGATGTACGACTGAGCGAAAACAGTGGAACGCCACACGCATTCAAAAATGTTGCAAACAGTGACTACTTCAGGTCGGCCTTTGAACGTCTTGATGCTTCGGGGAGAATATCCAACTTTTGAGCATGTGTGTTCAGAACCACCCCAAAACAGGCTGACTTCAGACGTGAACAATTTTTCATTTTCAACGAAAGGACAGACTGGTGCGGTGAATGAACCTATACAGGAAGAACAACAACGTGTCATGCTGAAAGTTCGAACCGTGCCAATTCCATTTGTGCTTGAATGGCTGACAGTATTACATGTCAAGCCCCAAGTCAGGTACTGCATTAGAGTGGGCTTGTCTTTTAATCTCTCAGGCGTTTTGATTTACATTACGACAACATTGATTTTTGCACTTCTGCAGAGAACTTTTATTGGTTCCATAAATCTGAATTTCAGAACTATTGACAAGTTGAAAATCGGATCTCTCTATTCTCCTTTGGGCAAAGTTATCTCAAGTTTATGGCAACTCAAACATGACACTGAATCAATCAACCGACTTTACAATGCGATAGTCAAACACAATTCGCTCGGACAAAAGGAATAAATGACCACACGGAACTGCACAGTAAAGTCTGGAATTTCGTACGAGTGAATTGTGAAACTGACAATTTGACGATCCATCTGCTCGTTCAAACGAATTCTGCTGCAGCCCTTTGATTGCAGTTGTTGACTCTGGGTTCAACATGTCACCTCTGTGAGTGGGTGGAACAAAACTGGCTCCCTCAATCTGAATTTCCGACTACGAGTCTTGGAATCAGGGGTTGTTGTCTGATGGCAAGGAGCAGTGACCACAAGACTTGATCACGTTTCAGAAACCTTGCAGCACGAAAACGTTTCCCCCAGAACCAGCTTTGACTTTATCGACAGGGCGTTTTAATTTCCTGCTGGGAGACAAATGCGTTTATTCTGCTCAATAACCCAAGGACAAAGCTGCCACACACGGATGTTCTCAAGAACCAAATCTGCATACCGCTCTCGTACAAATCAATAACGAACGCCAGGTCGTGGCTTTTGAATGTGCACGGATGCTCAGACATAGCAAGAGATGCGATGTAAGAACCTATATTTGATCAGACTGCATCACAACACGGCGTTTCCGGTTTTCGTGCTCTGCAACTGCTCCCAGACCCAGCGATGCGCACACCACACACGCACACAAACAACAGATACACAGCCACTCGTTCAACATCACCAACCATTGTCCACTCAGTGACAAGTTGAGCCAAGTTCAGTCACTCGACACCCGTGGGCCACAGGTTCACGAATATTTGTCGCATTCATCGTTCCAAACATTCATTCCGTCGTGTACTTATTTGCCAAAGAGGTTATCCTTTATTCATGCAAATATGCCACACCTTTGCAAACCGTATGGAATACTAGAACTACGTATTTGAAGAAAAGAAAAAGTCAGACCAAAGGCAACAATGTGTTTCGAAACCCAAATTGAGCTTATTTCTGAAAAAGAAAATCTAGCAACTTGCATGGATCTACATTCGTCTGCTACTGTTCGAACACGGAGATATCGAGATTCAGCTCCAGAAAAAAAGTTCCTTGAGAACAAGCGAGCCTTTGTGTTGATTTTCTCAAGCCAGATGTGCAGAAGCACAAAAACACACGGTTCTCTCAAGAATGTTTTGCTCTCAGGAACTTTTCGTCAGGAACTTTTGGAAATTTTTGAAAAGCGTGTGATTGAAACAAATTTTGACACAGCGTGTCTTGCTTTCGAGACAGCACAGCAAGTTTCAAGGTGTGGTCTCAATGTGTCAACCACCTGTTCTGAACTGGTGCCAAAAGACAGAGGGAGAGCCCAAACACACCGACAGTGAAATTCGCAGGATCCTCACGAACAATCAACCTGTCGCAAACCACGAAGAAAAGAAAGCAAGAAAGTCGTTTCTGTTCGTGAGACTTTCATCAGTCGTCTCATTTTCTTCATTCGTAAGTCTTTGTTCAGACTGTGGTTGCTCTTTTGTCAGACCTGAGGTGTGTGAAGGGTCGTTCAGTGCTTGGTGTATGAAACAAACAGAACGGCAACTTCGAACATTGACAAAACATCCCACGAACAAAACAACTCCAACAAATTGAAATGAGACGTGGCAGTTCAAGTTGAGAAAAGCACGAAAATGCCCCCAAGTGCGATCAACCCCAAGATCACACAAGGCAGCCAGACATGTTCATGTGTTTGCTCAAGAAAGTGAAAATTTCACAAAAGAAATTGCACTGAGCAATCAACAGTGGACCAAGAGATTGACGTCCAAATGTGGGCAGCTGTTCACCAAGACGTCGCTTGACGTCAAAGCGTTTGACAAATCAATTGTTGAGTATTGAATGGCTCACTCCTGACACAACAGCTGTGTTTTCAGTCAAACCGCAGACCACAAAAAAGGAAAACTTTTTGAAGCTCAAACATTGTCTTACAAGCAGCAGCGAATCACTTCAGGGAAGGGAAGGAGTCGGGCGTGGACCAGTTGAACCGGTCTTGCGTCTTGACTGGACATCACAGCGCCGGTCATGAGCTGTTTCCGAGATTTGCAACAGATGTGATTTTGGACAAACATCAACAGCAGAATCCACCTCAAGGCCTTGCGAATTGTTTTGCACCAGCGAGAGCCTGGTGACGCAGATTCGCGACGAACATTCGGTTTCTCCAGGGTCGAGTGAGTTCAGGTTTTTGCCTAATGTTGCACAAACAAACGTGTTCCTTTGTCGCTATGATATTCCAGTCTGTCCCAACAGACCGACCACAAACAGAATGATGTTCTGGCTCGTGTAAAATGCAGAAGGAAGTCCTGTTCGAAACAAAGAGCACCCTGGATTCTGGCCAGTTCCGTAACAGTGGACATATCCAGCAAAGACACGCGCGGCTCTGAGACCGCGACACGTTCTGCGTCAGAACGAACTGGACACCTCGTTATGTGCGGGACTTACCAGTCATCGAACGAGTAGTAGCTCCTCCGACCACAACCGAGCAAAGGCACGTTGAGCCGCTGTCCTGGTTCCGTCAGAACGGGGTACACCCTGTTTCGCTTCCGTCTCTTCGGGGAGCAAAGCCGCCTCAACATCGCGCAACAACCTCCACCCTCGTCACTCCAGACTTCGGTTTTGATCGGTCGTCATCCTGGTGATTCCCGTTCCTTGTCGTCCTCTTCAGATTCAGTTCAAATTCCAAGTTCACCCAAGTGTGTGGAAGACAAAATGCTTTTCTACTTCGTGTCTTTTCTGTTGGGCGTTATCTTTCAGATTCAGGTACTCTGTTCCAATGCCACAACCCCTTGTAGTTGGCAGCAGAGCCACCTCTTCTACGAAACGATGGTTCCGTTTTTCGTCGTTGTAGGTCGATTGATTTCCAATTGTTTGGCCTCGCAGATCCGGTCCTCATCCATACAACTAATTGCGGCCTCAAAAGGTGCAGTGGAAAATCGTTTCACGTTTTCTTCCTCAAGGCGCTTTGGAACAATCGTTGCCGCAGCCAGGTCCTTTGATGACGTCTTGTGTGCATGAATTTGTCCACTGTGCGTGTTCTTGGGCTTGCCTCATTTACTGAGTTGCACACAAGAAAGACAGCAGCATGAAGCGCAGCCCAACAGGTTAAATTGGACCTCACCCGAAGCACTTTCAAACCGTCAGCCCCAACTCCCCGCACAGGCGAACGTCGAAAATTTTCACGACGCAACGGCGTCTATGGGCTGCGGAACACGCTGCTGAAAATCCCGTCCGACAATGCGAAGGTTCGGAACCACAAACGCACCAACACTCTCCAGCCTCGCACAAGTGCGTCCTTCAAAATCCTCCAGGTTCCCGTGAGTGACAAGTCTGGTTGGTAAATATTTCACGAGCCGATCCGGTGCACAGCGGTCCTTGGAACGAGTATGCTTCACTGCGCCCACGACATCAGACCCTCATCAACCATTCAACATCGAATCCGACAACGCCATTTGTCATTCACGTCAACGAAACGCAGCTCGGGTCTGAGCATCACGGCTCAAAGCCAAAACTGTTCTGGGTTAATGAAGTCTAAAGGCGATATATTTTTTGCAATTCAAGAGACCCCACTGAGAGATTTGACTCTGTTTTTTGACACCTGTCCACCGACTGAATACTGCAGAGCTGTTCGATCAAACTGCAATCGCCCGAGACAAACACGGTTCCAGATGCGTCCACACAATCCAAGAACGACAAATGAGGGTTTGCCTTGGTTGACAACACATTTGTTGACACTCGGCAAAAATAAATTACTCTTTCTTGTTGGAACCCGAGCTGTTCGTCCGTCAGTATCCTGGATAAGATTCCCTGATAAAGCAAGAACTACTTCACAAGAGCACGAACTCCTTTATCTGCACAACAACCAGTCTGACCAATGTTGCACGACAGGAACATTCTCAAAACCACCAGGTGAAAATTGTCCGTTGCTCATTCCAAGCACGAATTTCTTGTCATGCCACGAAACAAAGCCAAAAACACCGCACAAGTCTACGTCAGTCCTGTTTCAGATTCTTTCAAACAACCGTCTGTTCTGTGTTTTTGCCGCGATGTTCGCACTTTCCATTCTGGTCACAGCGCACTTCCTTTTGATTTCAATGTTCCAGACTGTAAAAAAGTTTCCAGCTTGAAATCAAAGCCTCTCAGCGGCTTGTTCACATTCTCCTTTTTCGAAGTTTCAACTTGTAGTGCAAAACGTTTTGCCACATCATCAGACGTTATGAAGCAACAGAGTGCAGTTTCTGAACAACAGCACCGTGTTTGTTGGATCCAAATGCCTGTCAGCATCGAGACATCCCCCATATATGGGACACACACGCTCGAATCAATACATCATAAACACAGGATACCTTCACAGTACTATTGCCTCATACTGAATCAATGTGAGTATCTGAAATGCAATCAAAGTCGTACACCTGTCGTCTTGCATGTGAACCGCAACACTGACTGAGCGTCGAACCTCGATGCCAACTGACGTCCCGTCGTACATGGTTGAACAGTGTCTTTCACAGTGCCGTTTGTGCAGGTGCAAAGAATGCAAAAGTTCACAAGAATTCAAGCCATGGGGGTTCACAGTGGTTCATCTTCAAGAACCTCAATCACCTTCAGGTTGAGTCAGTCAAGCAAGCCTTGAAAGAACAATGCGCTCGACGCAGTACGAGCTCACAACACACTCATACCAAGGCATTTCCCTTGTTTGAATCCCTCCACACAAATTTCTTTTATTTCTGCCCAGCTTCAAAACCTCGCAGCCCTCGAAGCTACCTCAGGCCCGTGAAGGTTTGCAGACCCTGATGTGACGTTGCCGGTCGGCTCAACGCAAAAGAAATTTCACTTCAATAACCAGCGAACAAAAACAAATGCAATTGTTCAATCATGCCTTTTGTGTGTTTGTGTTCACACGCCAGCTGACGGCACAAGAATTCTCGTGCGTGAGGTTCTCTGGCAAAAATGGACTGTGAAAGGCCGTGTGCTTCACTGAAGCCTTGTCAACACAAAATCATACCGCGGCGGACCCGCATTCACGGAAAGCACGGAAAATGTTCACGAAGTGAAACAGATCTGCACAGAACGGCGGCCAAACCACTACTTTCAGACAAAGTCCAGTTGATGTTTTCTGATCATCACAAAGAAAGGTAGCGGAAAGGTACAACAAAATTTCTGCAGTTTGATCTTGACGTGGAAAAGGAAGACAGACTGGTGCAGAATCTGTGTTCACGGAAATTTGCACAGGAGTATCTTGATCGTGCTGTCTCACAGGAAGTGACTCAAAATAGAACTTCAACACAAGGAACGACTGCGACTTGTTATCAACAGCAATAAATTATGTAACGCAATTATTTGCGGTAAGCTGCCTCAATGCTTATTCTTCTCTTCAAACCGCAATCAACAGCAAGCGTCAATTGCCGACCGTCTCCACCGCTGCTGCACACAACAATGAAGACGAGCTGCTTGTGAAGGCCGCTGAGCAGCTGACAAACTGCGCGTCTTCGCAGGTGCACGACCGCGTTGCAAGTGCGCACGAATAAATTTCATGCTTTAGGATTCTACATTGTTCTCCAACGAACAACACATTTTGTTCATTCAGTGGGATTAGACTTTGAATACCAGTCAGTGATCACCGAGTTCGAACAAAGCGATGCCATCATTTGGTTCGGGTCTCTGGGATCAGAGCCTGAGTCTCTCAAGTTGACTTCGACGTGAAGAAAACGATCCAAGTCCTTCATCTGCACTGAGTTGAGAGTATGCTTCTCACCTGAGCACAATATCACAAACAAAGTTCTTTATTTCACACTCAGCTGGCACGAAAGTGAAGCAAAGATGACAAAGACCCAAATCACATGATCAATACTCGCCGGGTCCTTCAGGAAATCGCCCCTCAATGAAATTACCAACAATGACCCTTAATTTGGGTTCTCAAATTGTTCACAATCACACAATTTCCACATCGAACTGTGTTTTGAGGCAAGATTGAACAGGAGCGCTCAACACATCGTCCACATTGAAAAACAAGTATCTGTTTCCACCTTTCGAGTGAATCTGTTTTGTTTCTCGTTGCCGGATTGGATTCAAACTGGTTGATCCAACATTTGCTCTTTCATTTCTCATTTCACGATTAAATAACTGAGTTAATGGAAAACAAACACCGAATTTGGCAAGGTACAAACATAGAGAGGCTGATTCGTGTGCACAACCAACAGGAGGTTTTGGATTGATCAGCTGAACTAAAAGCCAAAACAAACTGTAGTACGTTTCAAACAAGGCCTTGAATACAACAACTGACAGCAAAAAATGTTCTACAAGAACAGCACCAAGCCTTGCCGTGGAAGAACAAGCGACGGCCAGAGGGAACTGACGGAATCTTTCAGTTTTGCAGCTTGTGTCCCTACGCGATGGTCGTGCCTGACCCAATCGTTGTGAATAAGAATTTGACCAAAACAACTGGTGAACCAACTGACTCGTGCAATAGGCTGGCTCACTGGCCGAAGCGCCGCTGAATTCTCACAAATGCATGAATGAGGAAATTTCATTTCTGATCGTCGAATAACGGAAGTGGAAGCCCCCACCCCCACGACACATTGTTTGTCTGTCTGCACTCATACAGAACAACACAAGGGCGCTGTTGCACTGAAAAGTTGCGCTTGAAAAGTCAATCCGAACGGCCCTCCGTATCAACAGCAAAAAAAGTTCAGTGACAATCTCATTGGCATGTGAAACATTCCAGATGCGATGACACGAATCAACACGGTTCAACACTCCCCGATCGCTCGTTCATCAATATTCCTGATCAGCCGTCACAGATCGTCAATATCCGCCTGTGCACTGGAGCCAGATACATCCGTGCGCCGAGCTACAGACTCGGTTCTAGCATCACCACAACGAAAGGTGGAAATTGACACAAAAACAAATTACGCAAGGCAAGTGAAGTGGATGGAATGGGATGGAATACAAAAAGAACTTACTTGGCCTGTTTGAGCTTTTCGCTGTCCGAACTATCATCGTCACACTGGATTTCCATGTCCACCCTGAAAGCGCAAAAACATTTCTCCACACTCATAGCCACGAACACGGCCTTCCATCAGTCTACGGGCTCTCTTTTGCGACCGTTTGAACTTGTTAACCAGAATCTATCTTACTTTGGTTTCACAGCGAATTGTGACAGATCGATAGTCAGACCCTACAGCGCGTCTTCACCAATGATTCAGTGCAACACTTCAACACTCACCAACAGCCTGTTGAACACTTTGAATTTCACACGCCACCTTACGTTTCCCTCTTAACTCTTCAAAATCAAGCTCCAAGTGGACTCTCTCAACGTCAGACCTCCGCGCGTTGCAGTGAGACGGACTACATGGCTCACTCACCCTGAGGACTGTGTGGAGAAGACGCTGTCCTGCCGCAGCAGCAGACTCAGCGGGTCCCACTCGTCCTCCAGGTCCTCGAATCCGCTCTGTCCGTCACAAAAACAACCAAGTTGAGCGCTTTGTGTGACAAGAAAGAATTCTTGGAAAGCAGAAATGGATTTCGATTGCATGAGACACACTTGTCAGACGAGCGCGTGTGGGGTTCTGTTCAATATAACACATACAGGTCGGAACAAGTGGGGTAATTCGATAGGACGCTGTGGTCCGTTGTGTCAGTTTTGTCGGAAAAAAATTTTCTCGGGGCGACGCTCTCGTTCTGAGAGCTACGAACCCCCACCCACCCTCACCCAACCCTCGCCCGACGTACCTGACGACGCTCGCGCAGCCGCGCCGCCTCCGACGGGTTGTTGAAGCGGAACATGTTCGTCTTGCCCAGCACGATGATGTCTCCTGTCACAGCAAGAGCAACAAGTCAAACATGTGTCAAATTCATTTTGAACTGGCTGGCAACGAAGAATCTCGGCATAGTCTTGTTACAAACGAACTGAAACAGATTGCAGAATGCTGCGGACGCTGAATTTCTCACTGGATCACGATTCTGGTGAACCAGACGCCCGACGGCTGCACAATTTTCGCGACACACGATCAGTCGCGCCCATCAAAATCTCAACTCCCCAGCACGACTCAAGTGAAGCACTTCTTGTGAAAAAGCACCTGCAGTCCTTTTATCAGAAAAATAATTTTGTAGCAATTTGGTTCGGTCAACCCTGAGTTCGTGTGTTGTCTTTCACAGAGCCCTACCTAACATGCGTTGCCAGCGCATTTCCACAAAAATTTCCAGCAAAATTCCAAAGATGTCTGGTTCTTCCATTTCTTCAAACTGACTGTTCTCTGGAAGAGTCTTCACACCACAAACACCGATGCACTTCACTAGGACAGTGACTGGTTCATCGAAGTTGTTCAACATTAAAGTTGTTCAGCATTCAACAACTTCAGGATTATCCCGCTCAGTCAGCACGGGAATCCGAGAGAAGTGAACATGAGTCTTCAGAATTCCAATGCACTTGATCGTGGTGACCCACATTATGCGTGGTTCCTCCACCTTTCCACAGGAAACCCAAATACGGCGCAAGATATTGATTAGTGAAGCGTGGCTCATCCGGCCGTGCGTGAAGGTATTGATCTGGATGAGTTGAGCTGATTTATACCAAATCTCAAAGGGGTCGTCAAATTGGGCAGCAAACAAGATTGGACAGGCTGCAACACAGCCAAAAAATGTTTCTACGAAGACATTGGAGAAGAGAAATACAAGAAGAAACGCGTTGGGAACACGCCACTTGAGGTGAGAAATGAAGCCCTGACACAAGGAGCTACGATTAGATTTGTTACATTCAATTATCGAAAACGTTTCTGGACGAAGTGATCTGTTTTACCTGGCAGAGCAGGTTTTTCCTGGTTGACCAGGAAACCAAGGCCACTGCCTGATAACGACACTTCTGCTGATGACGCGCGCGTGAAATTGCACTCAATCAGTTCGAGGCACTTTCATCCAATAATGAATCAGACTGACTGCTGCATGCTGTCAATTCATCACTTTCAACACCAGTGCAGCAACGTAGAATTGTCTGATTTCCACTTTTCCGGAAGAGATTCACGGTGCAAAACGTAAGTACGACAAGCGCTCTCAAATGGCAAAAGGAAAAGACAGTCCTCATCCAAACTCACTCTTTTCAAGAAAATGAATCTCGTGTCACAGCAAGAAGGTTTTGGTTGGTTGCACAACTTTCTGAATATTGCGTTGCTTCTTTCACAAATTCCGCTGCACTTACCTTGAGATAGTTTGACGGGTCGCTTGACGTCGCGATTGTTGACGCAAACTGCTGCGTCAGTGTTGGGGTGGAGTGTGACGTCATCTCCCAGGTTACGGATTATGCAATGCTCTTCTTCGATGTCTGGTCCCTCCAGAGCTGTGCAGGATAGCAAACAGTGTGAATGATGTCTGGTTTTGCTTTCCGATTGCAAACAAATCAAATTTGGAACTGGCTTTCACGTCTCCTCACCGATGTCTTGGTGCCTGTCAGCAGTTTCTGTACCAATGAATGTGTCCCCTTCCTGAAATCAAACAGACGAACTTTGCAGCTTCACAAGAAGACAAGGAAACCAAGACAAAGAGCTGTTCTCCAAGATCTCGAGGCCTCGTTTTCTTTCTATTTTGTTCAATGTCTTGACACACAAATTTGCCCGAGGATCTTGTCGTTGTTGTGTCTGCAAACACTTCGCACTCCAGATTCCTTGTGGCAAAGGGCACCAACTCTTTGATTTAGCTCTCTACTGTGAAACCTTGGAATCGTCTCATGAATCACTGGAAGACAACAGAGCCTGCAGCAATGCTTCACTTTTCAACGTGCCCCTGCTGGATTGTCAGTAAGTTACAGCTGTGGAAGAACTTGCTGCTCAAACACTGCGCCTTGCCTTGAGGTGGAACATGAGAACGCCGGTGCTGAGTCGGTCGGCGTCGAGGCAGATGAGGTGCGGCAGCAGACAGTCGACGATGACGCCCATCGACCGCGTGCGACTCACCGGCCGAATCGACAGGTCCGACTCCTGAAATGAACAACGTGTTGGTCAAGGAGGAGGAAGGGCTCAAAACTCAACTTATGTACGCAGACTGCCTCTTGGTCGCACAGTCTTATCTTCGAACAAACGACAGCAGCGAGAACAATGGCGACAGATTCGGACCTTTTTTGTTTGTAAAACCGTCAAATCGTCACTTCGTTTTGTCTGACAAACGAGGCGCCGCTTTACAGATTTCAACAGCCTAAAAATTTTGATTCAGTTGCGTTTCGCACAGCGCTTGACTGTTACGAAAGGCCACCGACGACTCTAAAACTTCTCTTTCTGTTTTTACAATTGACGACCATTAGTGTCTTGTGAGTACAAAAGTTCAGCAACGCGGCTCCCTTGCTGTGAAAATGAAGTGACAGTCAAACCTCGTTGACTGTGACAAAAAGTACAAGAGGCTGAGCTGCTCACCATTTCTCATTTCCTCTCACGCGTGATTTTGCTTATTTTGAGTAGCACTGATATGAACTGCGTCTCGAGGGTGATCAGCTGTCGATTCAGTGTGATCACGAAGCATGTGCACAGCATGTAAGCGTCAATCAATCCTCAGGTGGACAGACAATGAGCTGCTGGCAGACAGCCACCGTCTCCAACCACACAAGTGTTTCCACTGTGACTCAAAAGTCCATCACCACGTGCTCCACCAAAATCCAGTGTCAATCCAGTTCACAATGACTTGCACGAGTCAGCAAAGCTTCAAAAATCCCTGAATGACACAGCTGAGTTACAACTCGTGCATCCTGTTGTGCCTGCAGGTGTATTGTTTACCTGCTGACTGATCAAGTGTCACCGGCAGGTGTCGCACTGTGTCGTGCAGGTAGCACAACAGCTTCATTTGAGCAAAACTTCAGATGTCTCCTTTTGTAGCGACAACGCTCAACGGAGGATGTCGAAAGCGAAAGAACTAAGATTCACGAACACCAAACAAAACTCACCTTCATTATTTCCTGAGTTTCGTGCCACTTGTCAAACCAGCTTCTCGTCAGTTCTCGCGCCTGTCAAAAACAGAATCACTTTGGTGTCCCTCTCGGAAGGTTGCAGTCAAACACACCCAACTGAAAACACTGACACCAAACGTGGTCCAACACGTTCACAGATTCTACTTGGAAACATATCCCAATTGCCACCAGCCGGACAGCAGATTCTCAGTGTGTTGCATTGCCTGGTGTTACCTTGGTTTCGCTTTCCTCCAGTTTTTCGGCGAGATACGAGCTGCTCTCACTGAGCGACGCCATGGAACCAGCCTGCAACCGACAAGACAAACATGAAGCAGATCTTGAAGGCGTGACGAAGTCATCGCAAATTCATAAGTGACCCGAATTTGGCTGCAAATCAACGCCAAATCAACCACAAACTCAAATTTCTTCGAAATTCCGCAATCGTCAGATTCTTTCAGGAGAAACAACACACTCGTTCAGCAGAAAGAACCTGCATTGCACGAGTACGACTTATGGAAAACGAATCCTAGACATGCTGTTATTGTCTAGCACAGCAAAAAGAAAAGTGTTGTCTTCTGAAATTGTCGCATTCGTCAAACTCATTTTTGTTTTGGCTTTTGTCATTTCTTTTTCCAACGATTAGATTTTCTTCACACCTCAAAAGCCCAGGGCTTGGTGCCATGCAAACGCAAACATCTTTTTGATTTCACATTTGAAGCTTCGCGGTCCACTTTAGAGCAGCATGCTCCTTTATGCTCTTTTTCCTGTCCAGATTCAACGCAAGCTAAAACTCATGCTCAATCACCCTTTCCTACCTGGGTCTCACAAGTTTTTAACTCTTTGATTCCCTGAAAGAACAATCAACTGTGATCAAATCTATTCTCTCCACCAGCTGAATCCAAGCACACACCCAAAACATTGAGAAAAGGCAAATCAGGTCGGGTCACAGTTTCAGACAAACGGCCAACAGCGTTACTGACCGAGTGATGAGAGAGCATCGTCCTCAGCCGCACCACCTCGGCCCTCAGTTCTCGAATTAGCACCACGTGAGGATCCTGGAAACAAACCAGTTTGTTTTTCAGACAACACCATTTTGATTTGCCACAGTGGTTGCACATACGGAAACTACAAATGCTCTGAAACTTTCTGGTGAGGGCTTCAAGAGTTTTCTTTCGGGGTCAAGCACAGGCGGGCAGTCCCCGCTCCCTGGTTCTGTTGGAGGGCAAAGTGAACTACAGCAGTCAAACCTCGTTGACGGTTGGTTTGTTGATGATGTTCTTGGCTCGTTGTGCGTAGCGAAGTGTGCTGATAGTTTCTGTGTAGTGGAGATCACACGGAGAAATTGCTGTAATAGAGAAACAAGAACGTTCCGACCTGGTCCACCAATTCTCAGGCGGTCAGAACGTGCTTTGCCATGGGATGCCAAGAGCATTCTGGTCCAACCAAATGGGCGAGGCCTCTGGGAATTCGTTTGCAGAATTTGATTGGACAGCAAAATGTGAAAAGTAGCACTGACTAGCAATCATGATGGTGCGCGCGTTGCCGCCCAGACTGTCTCGGAGCAGCCACGTGAGAACGGAGTCGCGGTACGGAATGTAGAAGCGCCGGCGCCGCGGAGAGCTCCCCGACGATGACGTCACGGAGGTGGGCGACGTCACGTCGAGCGTCTCGGTGCTGCCTCGCTCGGAGCTGCGCGCAGACCCGCACTCCCACGAACTGGTCGTCGAGGCGCGCCGGTCCCAGGTCTCCCAGTCAGCACTCACAGACCGTTCAGCTGCGGCGAAAAAGCGATCAAGTTTCAGTCACACAAACTGAAATTCTGCCTGCATCAGCCAGTTTCGGCATTGACTCAGTCGCCCAGTGACGTTTGGCCGTCAACGCCACCCGCCCGGCCGCGCCTGAATCAACGAAACAGACAGAAAACACAGACGGGAAACACAAGGAGACCACGACGGGTCTTCTTTGAACTGTTACATCGATGTCTTTCGTTGAGAAATCCAGTGAACAGCATGAGATCGCTTCAGTCAAGCCAGTGAATGGAACCAATGGACGGTGCTGCCGCCTGTAAACATTGCAACTTCTCCCAGCACGTGTTGCGCACAAAAGCACATGCTGAACGTAGGGGTGGCAGCTCTCAACAATGATTCACGAACAGGATCACGGCAATTCCACACAAATCGACCGGTGCAACGTGAAAAATTTGTGAATCAGATATCCGTGTCGAAAAGCAGTTTTCAGGTGTTCAAATCACACAAGACGCCCACGCTTTGGATCTGCCGTGAGAAGGATCCTTATCAGGGGTTCTCTGCAAGAACCTGGCAACAAGAAGTGCTTGTCTGACCCACTTGGCGCGCGCCTCGCTGCTCACCGAGCGCCTGGATGACGGAGCCGAGCGTCACCAGCGACTTGTTGATGTTCGCTCCCTCCTTCAGACGCCCCTTGTTGTAGTGGCTCATTGGGTCTGCACGCTCACTGAAACACAGAACGTTCGGACCTTGCAGGACAAGCTCCAGGCCTTTTGCGTCAACAGCTGCACGTGCGGCGATTTTACAAACTGCACAAACTTGTGAAGAATGTTCTCTAACCTGCCAGCCAGATCAACAAGGTTGACTTTGCTGACCACTTCACGAGGGAGATCTTCGTTGAGTATTGCCTGAAATTCAAGCAAAGAGTCATTTGCGGCAGAGTTTCAAAGCACTTGCGGCAGAGTTTCCAAGCGCAGAATTCAGTCAGCGAACAGGTTGATTTTGCCAGAATCTGACCTGAGTGAAAGAGAGGGTGAAGATCGCGTGGCTGCGACTGCTTCTGTCGTGCATGTGCGTTGCAGCAGTTGTCCTGTGGAAGAGGCAGGCCAAAAGACTTGTGAAATAAATCTCACAGACGCAAAGAGAAAGTTCGTTTCTGGGAGGAAAACGCCAGATTCTCGCTGCAACTTCATTTGGACAGCGTTGTTGGTGGGACAGCGTTGTTGGTAAAGAAAACCCCCACTGTCCCCCGGTGCTGTTCGGTTCGGACAATGCATACCTGTGGACGTTGCCTTTGTCGATGAGTTTCTGGACCTGCTCATTGTCTTTGACGACATGTTCACTCAAATCTGAAAATGAAGCACAAGTAGGATTACCGAATAAAACTAACGTATGCCCAAACTTTCTTCAAACTGTTCCTTTTTGGGTGCCTTTGTTGCTTTCAGGACAATGTGAAGAGCAAATGAATCACGGATCTGGGAGAATACATCAGACCTCACAACTGCGCGAGCTCGAAAAAGAAACTGTGTGGTGCAACAGATCCAAAACACAAACTGTGTGAATGCAAGATCAGACCCGTATCCTTTCCTTGGGCCAAGTGCACTCCACTTTTTTGACTGACACGTGTAAGTAGCTGTCAATGGGCTCGATGAAGTATTGTCCTGGGTTACGAAAAACAACACTTTTCACTTCAACAGTGTGTGAAGAAGTGGAAAAATATCAGATGCGCGTGCGAATTTGAGATCGCTCTTGAGCAGTGCAATCCTGTAAACAACCAAATTAATCTGTCGCGGGCACGACGTGAATTCGTTCTTTTTACGACAAGAGAAGATAAGAGTCTGGCAAAGCAGCGGCTTGTCAGTCAACCGTGGATATCAAAAGGGTTTCATCTAAATGCCTGACAACAGGATCACTGACAAAATCTCCTCAACCAACTGACTGACGTGAAACACCTTGACACATTCGAAGCTGACTTCGTTGAAGTTCGTTTTCCAACAGCACACACACACACACACACTCACATACACTCACACACACACACACCCACACACACAGAGTCATACACACACATATATACAGAGAGAGAGAGAGAGACATCTTTTCGAAACAAGTTGGAGAGGGATCCACACACCTCACTGTGTTGCGTTATGGTTTGCCAATCATCACACCCGGAAATATTCTTGTGTTGTGGGGTCTTGATCTTGATCCAGAGCTGGAGGTCACACGGAAACTAGACGTACCAAAGTAAATTACCCATTAATTAACCCGTTTCTGCTTCTCTTCAGTCCCGCGCTTCAGCAGCAGGTTCTTCACAAGAGCTCCTAAACTTTTCCTTCGCGTTGGGGAGGTGTTTTTTCCCTTCGTGCGGTATCCCCCATTGCCAGATCGGTGCCACAGGTAGCCAACTTTGTGCTACATTTGCTCCAAGACCCAATGATCAGTGACCAAATGATATCTCTGTGGTACCAATCTGGCAATTGGGGCACGTCGAAAAAGGATCGGACGTGTTTGCTAAACCTCCAAATTGTGAAAACGTCTTCACGAGCGCACAAAGCGGTCTTTCACAAAGAACCCAAAGCAATATTCAACCAAGAATTGCGAACGATGTCAGATTCCGTTCTCCTGCATCTCTTTCGTCCGGGGTGACATGCTGACAAAATATCTCCACAGCTACTCGTGGGGTCTGGAATTCCTTCACCAGTTCAGAACTTCGCGGTGTGTTCACCAAAATCACCGCAAAGCGCCTGTCTGGGTCTTTGTGAGTTTTATTCCAGGAGCAAACCGTCTCTTGAAACAGAAATGACAAGGAGCAAAAGTCGGTAACACAATATTTCTGTCAGCCCTTCGTAGTTTTTGCAGTTGGCAGTTCTCGTCGCACATCGAGAGGGAATCAAACACAAGATCCAAACCACAACACCGAGGAAGAAAAAGCAGATTCAAGATCAATGAGCTGACAGGTGACGCTGAAGTTTCCAACACCTTTCAGTCACTCAACCGACATTGGTCACAAAGCGTCTTTCGACTTTGAAGCTGGTCCACAAAACTAAAATCAGCCGAACGAGACAGAGACAGCTCTTTCTCGTTGCATCAACCACATGCAGATTCACAAACACGACAACCAGCTCAACAGACCCAAAATTCAACACATTCTTTGAAAGAGGTGGAAAAATTCAGAGTAAATGCTCAATATTGCAAACGTCACTGTCAAAATTGCCAATCAGAATTTGCGACTCCATGAACTGTATACAATGTTCACTTGTTGTAGAAACTTGAACACAAGAGAAGCATAACATTCACTTGAACAGAAACAGAGCCGACAGCCTCGGAGCAACTGCCAAACACAAACATTCTGCAATGTGGGGGGCTACAGTTTGTCTGGTGGGCTTCAAACAGAATGTTGAAAATATCACCACGTTGAAACAGTGTCGTCCAAAAGGAAAAGAAACAAGTTGTGAAATCCACAAGTTTGACGTCTTTGAGACAACGGCAGCGCTCACACAGGATTCTGAGGTTGGGGGAGGGAGGGGACGGCAAGAAGAACAATATTCATCAAAGCCACCAACTTGTCTTGTTCTGAGTCCCTACCTTGTACGTACGGTCCGGTCTTGGGATGCTCGCGCACTCTGAGGGAGAGTTTGTCGCCCGCTGCGGACGGAGGCTTCAGCAGGTCCCTCACTTTCTCGTTGTAAATCTCCAAATAACTGTCCAAACAAGAAAGCAAAGCTTAGAAAGAGCGTGGTTTTTACAATGAGCGGCTAACCCAGGTGAGATGTCACCTGTTGCTTGCTACAAGCCAACCCGGGGGGGGGGGTTGGTTGGATGACAGCATGTCACCTGACCCCAGGTGAGAGGCTATATGTTGGTTGCTTTTCTCCGATCCGGGGCCCGCGGGGGGG
>JAAUXT010009617.1_pt1 | contig 52164 bp, 20 predicted proteins | sample 7278171 | NCBI WGS metagenome assembly JAAUXT01 (sample SAMN14350112, study PRJNA611818) | marine sediment metagenome | isolation source: surface marine sediment (1.8m) | place: French Polynesia: Moorea | collected 2018-08
GGCGACGCTCCATACCGGCGGAATTGAAATTGGCACTTCTTCTCAGGTGAGTTCATGTTTTTTTTATTACGCGCATACCAACATGGCCAGAGAATGGAACTACAGATTACGCGCATACCAACACGGCCAGAGAACAGAACTACAGAACGGACAGCGCACGCTATGGTGAACACATGGATGCCTTTTCCAAACAAACAAACTGCGACAAACTGGTCACAAAAGTTCACATCAAACAGCTCAATGTCAATCCTCCTTCAAAGCCGGATCTCCCCGGATCCGCTTCACCAGCTGCAGGTCCCTTGGCATGACCGTGACCCGTTTTGCGTGGATGGCGCACAGGTTGCTGTCTTCCAGCAGTGAGACAAGGAAGGCCTCCGCACCTTCCTGCAGCGCCAACATCGCCCTGGCCTGCAGCCTGTACCCATCCCTGTTGAAAGCCGAAACTGGAGTGAAATGTCGTGGCCGAAAATGGTGAAAAATTGACGCGCGTCAAAAATTAATGCATCCCTGTGTGGCCATCCCGAGCGTTAACGCGTGGTTGACGCGTGGTTGACGCGCGTCAATTATTGACGCGTTGCTCTGTGTGGCCGCCCCTTTACAAGCAGGTTCTTTTCTGCACCGTTGTCAGCTGTCATAACACAAGAAACAGTGTGCACTCGCAAACTTTTTGCACCACTTTGAAACTATCAATAGCACAGATTCCTCGGGTTCGCATTTCGAAGCCATTCACTTGGTTCTGCCAATAATTATGTATGGCATTATCTTTTTTGTGGAACAAACGCACAACAGTAGTGGGTGAGCGACAAACATTGTACCCGTTCTTGGACAAAGGAATGTACAAAAACAGTCAAAAGAGGGAACCTTCTCGGGAATACGTAAAGGCGCCGAGAGAAGCAGCACAATGAAGGGAGATGCCGGACCAGCGCTTTCCTCTCTGGTGAGTCAGACACATCTAAACAACATCAAGGCGCCCAGTATTTGGCCAAAAGCTTCACCACAGCCAACGATGCAATGCTGAGTCGCATGCACTGCTTTGAACTCTCATTTCAGTGTCTTGCTTTCACAACAGGTTGGAGACAGTTTTGCTGGTCGTCATATGCATCAATGATTTTGTAGTTAATAATATTTATTGATTATTACGCAAAGACGCACAGCATTTCTTGCATCAAGAACTCACCTCTGAGTATATTTCTTAACTTGTGAGGGAACAGAATGCACATTTGATGCGTGAAGCTTGACATGTACAAGTGTTGGATTTTTCACCCACGAACCGGTTGGAAAAAAAAAATTTCTTCTCGTAATATCAAAAATTCAATTGGAGTTGCACTCACAGGATTCAACGGAAAACACTTCCAATGGCGGAAGAGGAGCCCAGGTAAGAAAAACAGAACTGGCATTTTGAGTGAGGATATCAAGTCAAAAAGGCGTCCTCATCAAAAACATCTTTATTGTTGGCCCTCTCGTTAAAAATCTCTGAGAAGAGATCTTGACGTGAGGCGAAGCCACGCCACTTGTGACACCACTGCATCAGAACAGATGAAACGTTAAAGTTCGCATTTGTCGTCATTGACACGACCATTGTCATCTTTGAGTTTCACCAACGCAGCAGGGCCCAAAGAGAGACACCATTACTTCCCCCCCCCCCCAGTATCCAAGGGTGTTCAGCTGGCCGTGTCAGGTTCTGTTTTGTTTCAGAACTGTGTCATGCAGACAGAGAAAGTTCAATGATTTGCAAGAAGGTGAACAACCTTTTGTCGAGTGCAGTGCGAGAAGGAATCCACGAGGGTCTTTTCTGGTTTCTGCCGGAAGGTCAGTGTCGAACATGCAATCACACATGATCAAATCAGGCAAAACTCAAAGGATGAGGCAAAGCCATATCCTGTTGATTTTCAAAGGCTCAGGGTGCGGACACACTGAGAGGCGACGGGGCAGCCCGTGCCGCCAGATGGGACAGCCCGTGATGCATGCTTCCCATTGTCTGGATGAGTTTGCTGTATTTCAATATACTCAGACAACTAGATGTGATGTGGGCCACCTCATCTGATGGCACGGGCTGCCCCAACCTGTCAATGGATACATGAGCCATTCAGCAGCATGGCATATCCCTGGATGTGACAATCAATTGGGTTGGCACTACCTTTTTGGAGAACTGTGCAGTGGTACTTTTGAGTTTAGTAAAACTGTACAATTGAGGTTTATGTTTTTATGAAATGTACAGTAATACTTTTGAGTTCAGTTGACCATACAGTAGTTTTTCAGTACCATACAGGGAAGTTATTAATTCCAGTTGACTGTATAGTATATTTCTTTCAGTTTAGTTGACTGCATGTTGAATTTTTTTAAGTTCAGTTGACTGCATGGTGTATGTTTTGAGTTCAGTCAATTGTACAGTGACAAACTTGCAACATCAAAAAGGTTAAATGTCAAGAAACTGAATGTTGCAACTTGATGTAGTGTGCCATCCAGTGTGTCTGTTGTCAGTCCAGAGTTTGTGCCATCCAGGGACCATTGCGTCTGACCGCCCCGCAACGTCCAGTGTGTCCGCACCCTCAATGGTTTCTGTTGATTTTCAATGGCAGTGAAGGAAATTTGCGCAAAAGCAAAGCCAACGAAAAAGTGACCCTTTCCCCTTGAGGTTTGAGGCCCAAGTTTCAAAATTTTCTGAAATTTATCATCTCAACTTTTCCCTCTCAATTTAAGTCGGAGAGTAACTCGGGATCCAACAATCTGTTTGGTTTTTCTGAAGGTGATATTTGCACATGTTTCAAGGTGAAGATTGAGTAATATGAGGACTCGAGTTTCTTGGCATTATCCCTTCTTGTACAATTGCCATGGCATGCTGCGAATTCATTTCAATGCTGCTGATGATGTGAAGACTGTTGAAAAAGTTGCAGCGGGACAGCATGCACTTGGCTGGAAGTCAAATTGTTGTTGCAATGGTTCACATTCTCAGTTCTACTCGATCAAGTCGCCTCTAACAAAGCAATTTCTCGACACACGAACAAGAAGAGCCCCTTTTTCCGGCCAAATGTACCGCTGGCTGCAGCGTCCGGTTGCACTGGTCGTGTTGTATGCGTCTGGTTGCGTGGAACCAGACCTTGACATGTGGAACGAGACCAGTCGAATCCGATCGTCAGAACTGGATCAGCAGAACCAGACTGCCTGCTTGTTCTGGTTCAGTTGTTCTGCTCCAGTTGTACAGGCCCTGTAGTGCTGATTTGGTCCCACTGGTCCAGGTCCGGCAGTAGTTCTAAATGTCCAGGCACAGGACAACAAGTTCAAGTCTGGTTCAGTGGGTCTGGTTCCAGTTGTAACCAGACCGACGCAACTAGACCAGCGCAACTGGACCAGCTGCAGATCCTGCAACAAGGCCAAAGTTCCCACAAAGTAGCACTGGCAGGCCAGATTTCTGTAAATTCGAGTTGAGACGTTTTCCAGTCCCGTCTGTCCTGTAGATACTCACGCAGTCCATCTTCGTCTGTTGACGTGATGGCGCATTTCAGCAACCATAACATTTGTGAACCTGTGCGCTTTGTGCAAGCTAAGCAGAATTTGTACAAGCCAAGCAGACGTTCTCATGTTTTTGTTTCATGTTGCGCATAATTTTACTCAAGAAGATGGGTATCCCCCACGCAATAGTTTCGATGTCACTCGACAAACACTGGTTGCGTACGAGACGACTGGGGGCAAAAGGCGAAAGCCATCAAAACGATTTTGCAGACAAAATACATCTGTCCACGAACTGCATCACCGAGCAACATTCTGCGAGATGCCGAAACAAAAGGTGAGGTTTCGTGTTGTGTTTTGTCAGTGGAATTTGTTTTGTCCCAAAGGAAGGGAATTACACAGGAGCAGGTGAAAGTCGCACTGAGAGGTTCTTGTTCCCCTGCACGCCGATTGTAGAGTGCGCTCCTGCAAAGAAGAAAGGTGTGTGCACAGATTAAAAGCAAAAGTTGCTGGTCAGAGAATTACTTTTGCACTTTCGAGGCCTTGGTGAAAAGTGGAGAGCGGACGTACGCACACAGACGTCACTGTGGTTATGTTCTGGCTGCGAGGAGTGACGCTCGTATCAGTGCAACCTGTTAAGAACAAGGCTTCCCCTGTGGTGCACAGCATGCAGTTCGGCTTGTCATGACTATCTCGCTGAACCACCACAATCTGTTTCCTGACGGAGGACTTTCACCAAGTAACTTGTGCACTCGACCTCCACCTGGCAGCAGATTGCCTTTCGGTCTTTTATTGAAGATGTAGTCCTGGAGCCGGCAGTTAGCAATTCACGGTGCAGACTTTTTGTCTGCTATTTCCGTTTTTGCTTTCCTCTGCCGTTGTACTGGTCACACGACGTCATGAAACAAATGCAAGACTGCTGTCGACTGCACTTCCAACCAGGTTGCCAGCTTGAACCTGGGACCATCAACCGTGGCTTGCTTTCCTGAAAAACACCAAGCCAAACTATGGCTATATTACACATAATAGCGACAAAAATGTGTTGCAGAACAACAGCCTTATTCAGTGGCCGCCTTAGTTGTGGAAAAAATAGGATAAACGGTGACAATAATAATTGTAGGTTCGCAGCTTGCTGGGAATTAAAGCTCATTTTCGTGCTTTTCGCACTTCTGCACGACACGTACGTACAGCAAAGGTGGGGACTGCAACACAACCTGCCGTGTAAAAAAGTGGACTTTGCCATGAAACGCAACACCAAGCATAATTAGCAATCCAGGTTTTGTGTGCGAAATGTGATTTTGTTTGGGAAAACTTGCAGTAACAGAACACAACTGGAGTAAATAGGCACATGCTGTGCACAGTGGCAGGTTCACACACAAATTTGTGTGAAGGCATTTCGGCGGATTGCAGAAAATGGCAGCAGAGGTGGAAAAAGACGCCCGTCTGGGATCCATGTCAGATCTGGTGAGTGAACACACCATTTCCAACTTTGTCTGTTGTCACATCAGGTGGTGGTGATGGTTCACACAGTTGTGGTCTCGGCTGCGTCCGTTTTGTGGAACATTTTGCAATCGAAGTGCTCGGTTTCAATTTTCTTCAAGAACTTGCAGAAAAGTGCGGGCCAAGTTGAGAGGTGAAATGGGTGGATTTGCAGAGAAACTTGGCTGGAAAAAAGGACGAGACTCACACTGTTCAGACACGCACGCACGCAGACAATCCGAAATCGACACAAATCACATTCACAATCACAAAAGCTGTCTTTGGCAAACTACCCAGTCTTTGGGAATTCGCTGGAGCTGTTGGAATCTGGTCTTACGCCAAACTGTTTGGAAACTATACGCTGAGGCGAAACTGAGAATCTGCCAGCTGTTTCTTCTTGTGCAAAACTGGATGCCAGCAGGACAGGCCAGAGAGCTGTCCAAGGGAAAATTGCATTTTTTTTTGCAACAGTTATGCGGTGCGTCCTCTTCTCGTGAACTGTCAAATGACCCATGTGTTGTGCTCAGGACCAGTTTTGTCTTGAACTCAGGCAGGCTGGTCTCAGGTATCTCATGAAGTTGGTGGGCTAAAAGCAGAGATGTGAACAAACAAATGCGTAGGTGAGAAGTTGGGCATGTGTTGTTGAACGTTCTTGAGCAGAATACGATACGAAAGCAAATTTACGTGACATTGAGCAAATGATTTCACTCGGGGGTTTTCTTTGAGCAGAACATGACATATTTCATTGCGTTCCGACTTCTAACAAACAGGGTATTGTGCAATTTTCCCCTTCGTCTCATTCAAAGTGATAGGAAATACTCCTCCATGTACAATGCAAATTACAGCAATGTCATTGTAAGGAATGTCCAACATATTTTAGTTGTTCAAACGGCCACAACTGTATGGGCACCAGGGTCAACAAGCGCTGTGTGCGTCCCCTTGAAGGAATCGTATTCCATAAATTGGATCTTCACATTCATTCCTTACCTTTCTGGCACACATTTGTGACCCCACATGAAACTTTCACAAGAGGTTCCTTGTTTGTGAGAAAAAGTTTTCACTGCTCAACAGTGGGCACATTTGCACTGAAACTCCATGAATTCCTGTTGCGTAACAACAAAATTGTATCACAAGTGCACACAACTGAGTCTGGGGACTCGGTTGGTTGAGTTCCAAACAAGGACCGTCATCAGCGTGGGCAGAAACAATGTGCCCGAAGACACGAAGTTCGGAAACGAACTTTTTGGGTTGCGGCTTTCACGAATCAATCATGCCTGTTCTTGTTCTTCAGAACTAAAGACAAGTGCATTGTCCTTTAAACCAAGGACCTTGCACACAATGCAGACAAATGATGAGTTGAGCTCAGAGGGAAGTTGCAAGTTGAAGTCAAAATGCCATGTTCAAAAAGGCACAGAGGAATGGCGATGCAAAACGGACCATTGTCTGGTCAGGTGTCTTTCCTTTCTTGGGTTGTTTTCACTGACGTGGACATTTTCCCTCGGTTGTTCTGAAGTTTCAAGTCACTGTTCACAAAGAACACCCAATTTCTGGTTCAAAAAGCAAAAAGGTGGTCAGCAGTTCTGTGTGCCCGCAGCACCGGCAGCACATGCAGCAGACGAGCCAAGTCAACCGACCCACGTCAGGCACTGTTGATGCCTCAGTGTGCACAGCAATTATACATCACAACAAGAGCATGACTGACTGAGCAGTCCACAGAACCCTCCCTTTCACGGGGCCTCGTGTGTTTGGAGCTCCAACCCACGCAGTTGCCCACACGGTGTTCCCTGGCAAAGACACAACTTGGACTCCTGCTGGACCCACGGTGGTAGGATTTAGCATAAGAACTGGCAAAGGACTCACTAAGGCCACAGTCCCATCCAGGCCACCTCTTGTGCAGGATAATCAGGATTTCCACCGCGGAGTCACCAACAGGCAGTGAAGGTGAGATGCTTTTGCTTTCCGAGTGGTGCTGGTCGACAACTCAAAATCTTTTTGGTCGCAATTTGAGCAGGTATCACAAGGTATCACCACCACTGCTTCAAAAGGCTTCTCTAAGTGATTCAAAATACGGTGTGTGTCGGTATGTCACTGATATTGTCAGGATTGACAAACGCATTGAATGTTCCTTTGGTGTCACAGTCTTCAAACGTCACGAAGTTTCTTGGCGGTGTGTACCTGACCTGATCCCTTTACAGTTAAGATCACGATGAAGCTTGATTGTTAATCTTGTTCCCGGCAGCGGGGAGGCGGTTCGGCTCAGTCTGTCCGGACGGGGAGATGGATGAGATGCAGATGAGCCTCTCGGATGCACGCTCGTCCTCTCATAGTTTACTCTGCTGGCTCTCATTTCCCGCCCGCCCCCCATTCGCGTATTTGTTGACTGTGATATTGGTCCTTTTGGAATCTGCCTCGTGTGATCTCGCATAATCAGTTGCAAAGTCACCAACAAACAGATGGCGAAGAAATGACTTTTGTGAATCAAAAGGATCGGACAGACTGACGGGGAAGAGATGCGGCAAAACAGACCTTGATCCCCGAGACATCTGTTTTCTTTGTGTGAGATTTTTCACCCAAAATTTTCACCATTCCTCTGTCAGTGAGGGAATAGCCATACCTCGCTCTCCAGAGTTGGCAAAAAAAACTTGCTTGGGAAACCAGGCAATTCAGAACATGTCAAACACCGAGTGCTGGACTCTTTGCAAGGACATTTATGATTTTGTGAGATATGTGGGAAATCTTCTGGTCTACTTGATAAATCTCACACTGAGAGTGATACAGTAAAACCTGCTTTTTTCAGCGAGTGTATAATTTTGGCATTAAATACCGATACATTTTGGGTCTAGATTGTACAAACTGACAGAGTCATTCGACAATGATGGTAACATGTCAGCGACGAAGAGCAGTTGCAATTGCTTGTCCCAAAGGCGGTCGCATCAAAACTGTGCAAAAAATTGAAAGATAAAAGTCACCAATTGCAACCTGGCTTGCAGCTCTTGGTCGTCTGCATGAGACAAACGAAGAAAATGCTGACGGAATCGATCCTCTTCTCTACCGTTCGTTGTTGCAAAATAGTTTTTCAGGTGCACACAGGTATAAATTTTTTCCCGAGACAGAGCAAAGAATGAAACGGAAACCTGATGCTTACGGAACATTTGAGATGGATTCCCGCATTCAAAGTACGCGAGAAATTAGCGTTTTGTCCTTGTTTGGCCCGACAAGGTCAGAGACAGGTTCAACAGTTTCCTGTCTGCGGCGCCCGAGACGGACGTCATGCAGGTTGACCCACTTGGGCAGGTGGCATTTTTGAAAGCTTCTGTGGGCCACTAGAGCGCTCAATCCATCTCAAAAGGAAAGTTGTTTTCACTGTGCGGTGACCTGCAGGTCATAAACAGTGACCCGGCCCGAAGAGTGCAGAGGGTGGAATCCATCTCGCACTGTGGGGGAGCCTGGCTCCACCGCTGTGTCATATTTCGCTGACAAATGCGACAACAAAACAGCACAAAACTTTCCCTGGAGACAATTATCCGCGCAAAACAGCCAAAATAAACACAAAAGATGCGCGTATGATGTGGTGACACCCTGTAAATCGTGGCTATGAAAGAGTAAATCATAGAAACACCTGTCACGCACGGACATGGAACTGTTCCAAACTGGTGGGCTGCATACCGCGCGCTCCCAACCCACAGGACCCTGATTCCACCCCGCGCCCAGAATGAGCGGAATGATGCGAAGTTTTTGTCAGAGAAAATACAGGCAGAGAAGGCAAAACAAGTGTGCTCCAACCCAACCACACATCAATGGTACAAACCCCCTTTCCACCGTTTTGTGTCAAAGCAAAAACTTTTTGCGAAACATGTTTGCGGCCTATTTGAGCAAAACATGGACCCATACGTGTGCTTTTAGTTGCAACACAGCTTTGCGACAACACTTTAAATTGATACCCCAAGTGATTTCCTCAAGTTCCGATAACACAAAGTTCCTAAACGTTCTTCTTCGGACTTAAATTGATTCAAGCACAACAGGCAGAAAAGTGCGATGTGCGAGCTATCAGACCGAGATGGCAAAAAGTGCACAAGAACGTGAAAGCGAACACAAGACAAACATTTTTCTCAAGTGATGGGGCTTTGAAAAAACGAGAAAAGTGAAGACGGACAATGCAGCGCAAGTGATTGAGAAACCACTTTGTTTTGATGATCATTTCTTAGACGGTGCTTCAGTCTGAGAGCCCAGAAATCCTGTCGACTATCCTGTGACACTCAGTGGGTTATAGGCAATTCAATGCTCTTTTCTGTTTCCACACCAAGGCCAAATGGTAACTGAGCTTTTGTTTCAAAAACAATTGTACGTGGGCAAACAGATGCACGATTTGCATGACAGGGGAGAGAAGTCCCGAGCAGAAGCAGAGATATTGACTGATAGACAGCTTTCATACACACGAGCGAGGAGTCGAACAGCAGCTGGATGTATGTATTTGTAAGACTCAGCCACATGGTCGTTTAGTACGAAGTCACGCACGTTACAGGACGAAGCGTTCTGCCCATGGTGGATCCCTGACGTACTCAACTCTTGTCTGCATTGAAACGTATCAGCGATAATCCAATGCGCACAACCTCCAAAGAAGCCCGAGGATTTAAATGAAGCTGAAAAAGGAGGCAGCTGCAAATGAAAAGGTAAGAACTTGCGGAAAAGTGCAGCAAGTTTATCTTGTTCTCGGTCAGGGCGTTGCAGCTTCATTTGGAAAGTTCGTCTCCGGAGACGTGAACAAGACCAACTGCTGCGTTTGTTGACATTGAATCACATGTTCTGTCATCGATACCAACTGACGGACTGAGACATTTGTGCGACGTCGCTGTTTGCTGCGTTGCACAATGTGGTGCGACAAGTACATGTATTGTTCTTTCACCATGCAATATTGCATGCGTGTGCTTCATTGTCGAATTGGTTTCATACAAAATTACCAGCTGGCTTCAACACAATAGCAATGGTCTTCTCCAACAAGCTTATGCAAATGGGTTCAATATTGGTGGACAAACAGAATACAGTGTGTTGCGAACCTCGACAAAGTGTCAGGCTCAGCGCTGACATTTCGCCGCAAAACTGTATCCATATGCACCACAGTTTTATGTGTTGGGGCCTGGCCAGCCCACTGCGCTAATGAGACGCCGTCCTGGAGAGAAGCTGCGCCTCTGTCTCTCAGCGAAGCGAGGCGAGTGATTGCAGTGGATTTCTGATCACGGATTCTGCCTCCAAAACTCCGACGCTGCGACGGATCCAGAGACAGGCCCGCAGCCCAGTGCTCGTCTCTCAGCACGAGAGTGCTTTGGTGGCACAGAGACAAGACTTTGTTTTGATTGAATGTCTCGGTTGCTGCCCTCTTGATCCAAATTAGGATCTGCTGCAACACAGACCACCCAGGATGGCGTTTGTTTATGTCTCGCTGATGCCTTTGAAATCACTTGTAATTAGGGGCGATAGAATCTGCTTGGTACATTTGTGATGTTTTTTGCAGCCATGCCTTGTTTCCACGAAGCTCCCCTCTGTCTTGTCTTTTTTGTAAGATTTGCTGGTTTGGAACACGGGTTCGCAATGAACACCTGCTGTACGCACAGTGTCTGATCTGGAGACCTTCCAGAAGGAAAGGGCAGAGCCCCGGTTGTACCGTGCGCAGTTTCATGATGGCAGAACATTGTTGAGAAGCTGAGTTCGCTAGGTACAGTTAATAATTATCAAACGGAGAACATCGTTCTCCATTGCACAAAACTGTTGGTTCATGAGATGAATTCTCAGGTTTGTCGGGGTTGGGCGTTGTTTGTCAGTATCTTCCGGGGAATCACAGAAAATCTGGTCAACAGACTCGTGGTGATTTTGTCGAACCTCTCCGCCAAGATGTGTTTTGTGGCCGCAGCTGTACCTCTGGAAGACAAAACGTACTCAGAAGGAACCAGTGAAGTGAATAATCTGGAAACTCCACAAGCGTGAAATCTACCTCCGCACAACCTGACAAAGCTTTGCTCCTGAGCTCAATTGAAGTAAACGGTGGTCTTGGTGGGAGCCCAGGATGATGCGATGATGCACAGTCTATCATGTGGGCAGAAAGCTGAGGCTGAGCAACAAGTGGCCTAGATGGGAACCACGCTTTCTGACTTGCCCAGTGTGAGAAAAGGGGAATTTCATATCCCCGCAATCAAAAACAATTTTCTGGCAGTGAAAACGAATAACTGACTCAGTTGTAAACAAGCACGGTTTGCCAGTGAGTGTAATTCACGATGGACTCAATCCTACACGCACACAAACAGCAAACTTTCTACTCAACACTCACAATTGCATTCATACTTGGGTTTTCGGCTTCTTCGTGGGCGTTGCGAAAATGCTGGAAAACTTTTGTTTTGGTTTGTGCTTCTGACTTGTTTTCGTGTGTCGTGCTGTTTCGCTGGGTTGCTCTCTCCGGGAGGCAACTGGGCGATGTTTACGCCTGGAGATCTTGATTAGCACAACGCGAGCCAAAAGTTTCTGTTGGCCCGCCGTTGAAAAGGATACTGTAGCAAAAAGGATACCGATAGTCTCTGTCTGGCAGGCATGCAAGCAGACTAAATTTACTTGGGCAAAAGCATTGAAATAAACGGTGTTCAGGGTCAGAGACTTTCAAGAAGGAGACGCTTTTCTTGCTGCAGGCCAGAAATTGAACGAGTCCCAAGGCGTGGTGTGCTCGTGTTGGCTACGAAGGCGCGGACGGATGGAGCCGAACTTCTGTGCGCCACGCAACCTTGGTTCGAGTTGAGTTCATTTCGTTGCACGGTCGTTTTGCATTTTGGCAGTTTTATGATCGTCTCACAAAACATGCGTTCTCCCTGGCATTCTCGTTTTTAAAATTTGAAGGAGCAAAAACACTGTGTCAAATTATCCTTCCGAAGTGGGCTTCCAAAAAAGTGTGTGCAAAAATATGGCACGACTGCACAGGTACAAGGTCTGCACTTCTGATACCTGGGCAGGTTTTACTGTCTCGACGACAGCTGTCTGTCCACATCAACATGTTTTCGAAATGAATTTTACGTATCAAAGTTATTGTTTGCACGAGTTGGCACAAAAATGTTGGTTTATATTTTTCTTATGGGACTGCAGATGGTTCGACCTCTCAGATAATGACGTGCAAGTCAGTCACACGTTTGCACAAGCAGAACTGTTTGGTTTGTCGGTTTGTTGTCACTGTTTCATTTCAAAAATTCCAAAACGAAAATCATCGTTCGAACTTGAAATTCTTTCACCAAAGGGATCGTGAAAAAGACATCATGCACACGACACACTGGACCTGTTGGCCTGTTGGCCCGCCCAATCGGAGGGACTCACACACATCCAAAATGTTGTCTTGAGGATGTCACAGAGCTTCATTATGTTTGTTTTTGGTCTAGACGTGCGCAATCCGAAGGTAGTTCTTGGGGCATGTTTGCTGCTGAGAAATGATTCCTGTCGTGGAAAATTACAGGGGATGGTTTCTGTTTTCACGCCATCACGATCACGTCTTTTTGGAGCGCTTACAGTCGCCCTTGTCCTTGTCTTTGACGGACATTCATGAGCTTGCAAACGTTCGTGTTCCGCATGGCAGGAACTGTCCTTGGTTCTGGATGAGACACTTGCAAGCTGAGTACATGCGCTGACTGATGGTTTCAGGCAAATAACACGTAATCGTTTTATGGATTTGTTCAGCCTGCAAGTTGTGCCTTTTACAATCAATGAATTTTCAATGTACATGTGCGGTTCTTCCAGTGTGCACAACATCATAATTTCGAAGTTGTCTGTCCTTGAATGTGCAATTTGTAATCACTCAATAGCGCGTGAGTGAAAAGTGAGAGAACTTCCCCTCTTTTGGGTTAGTTTGGTGAAGAGGTGTGAGGCCCTTCCACAGCACCGCTGGTCGGCGTTTGGAACCAAAGAGTCAATCTTTCAGAAGCATAAACTACCAGTTTATTTTGAACGAAAGTGAAGTACGAAGTAAACACGATTCCAAGTGCCTCGCTTGGTATGAGATCCCCACAAAGCGTGAGGAGATAAGTACAGCGAAGCTTGTGGTGAAACGAGACGACTGTGGTGATGAATAATTACGCACCATCAACTGGTTTGGTTTACATCCGGCAAAAAGCTCGAGTCCAAATTCATACAAATGCAGATCTTTATGGGTTTGTACATTCAGCTGTGGAATCGTTCTTCTTCTACGCTCTGTGAATAATAAGCACCATTTACACACTTGGTTGCTTCGTGAAAACGAGAACAACTGATTGCAAATCTGTCCCGCATGTTTGCAACAAAATTGCGCGACTGTGCATTTGCAGAAAAGCATTTGCATGTCGGGGATTTGAAAGTGTGAAGCCTGAAAAGAACAAGATTGGCGGCCCGTCTTGAAACGGAGTAGACCTCGCAATTTGTCTCGTTTGTGCCCACCCTTTTTCAAGCACGTTCGCTGGGGGATTTTCTTCACCCATGCTGCAGCCTTGAGTGGAAAGGAAACACGCATCATAATACGTTTGATTCAATTTTGATGGAGATTTAACTGCATTACATGTCAACATCTGCTTGATTTGTGCTGTAACACAGCGTGTGCACACTGCCGGAGCACGTAAAAACCAACCGTCACGTTTTCAGAACTTTCAGAGTTTGTGAAGCTTTGTTTGGGCGGTACGAGGAGTCTCACTCCGCAAAGGATGCGTGACTCTTGATGGTTGTGGCTCCATCAGGACCCAGTCAAAAGGGATAATGGCACTAATAAAGCAAAATGATATTGTGTGTCATATCCAATGTCACGCATGTGTAAATTTTCATAAACGTTCGTGTCAGATTTCTCTGAGCAACAAGGCACTTTTCGACAGATTTCGACCTGTGGCATGAGGCGCGTCAGTCAGTGATGAGAGCTTGCTGTCACTGATCCAGCTCACCAGCCATTTTGATACCGGTCTGTGGCTTGGTTTGCTCATGAAACTTGAATGCGTGTTCATACAAAAGGAACAACGAGCGTCGTACCAATTGGCTGTGTGACTTGACGTATTGATTTCAGTGATAGAATCTTGGGTAACGCATTCATGGTGTGTGGTTCCACCGATTGCCACGCGATATCTGTGTTGCAGTCTTGACTGGACTTCACTCCATTGAAAAAATCAATGCATTACGTAAAGTTCTGGATTGATGATCCAAAGCGCACTGGAAAATTGATCGCTACATAGTGTCAAAGAACTAATTGGCCCGTTGGGCCTGACTTCAAGACTGCATGCATCTTGGTGGTGAATTCAATGATTCATCCGCAATACTCTTCACTTTCACGTGTGTTTATCCTTGAAAAGTGGCGCAAATTTTGGACCTTTGATTGCATGCTTTGTCCTCACAGTCACCTTGTCTGCAACATGTCCGACAGTACGAGCTCTTGCTTGCCATGCGGCAAAAGGTGCAAATGTCAGCCTGTCTGTGCAATCACTGAAAATCTTTTGTGTGAGCTCTTCTTTCTCTCGAGGCGAGTTTTCGCTTGGTAATCAGGTGCGACACGGCCAGATCTTCCCCGCGATACCTCTATCTGCTGCGGCGAGAGTCGGAACAACCTTTGATGCTAAAAAGTCGACTTGGTGTGAGTTCGCCCTTGGTAACGTACAAAAAACTGCAGAGTAAATTGCCAAGTTTCGTCTTTCGTTCGTTGAATGAATTTCATACGACCGTTGGTTTTACAGTGGCATCGCAGGGGTTTGGGAGGTCGTTGCATGGGATTCTTGTTTGTTGATGAAACATGAAAATCTGTGATGTCGAGGTTTGTTCCTCTGGTGGGACTTGTTTTCAGGGACTTTCTTATGAGTGCCGTTGTGATATAACAGGGAATTCTTGCGTTGGGAGATGTCTGCCTCGTCCGTATTTTCTTCTCATGGTCGGTGTTTTTCTGTCTTGCAACACGGCACGAAAACAAAGAAGCCAAGTGATCCGAACTCCGGACAATCAACGTCGACTCCGGTGTGTGGTTCTCGACCTCACAAGTTCCCTCACCAAAAAACTTTCAATCCAACAGAAGTAGATCTATCTCTCAAGTGCTGGAACACACTGTTCCCACATGGCGTATGTATTCACTTCCACTTTGACGTCATTTGTTTGGATCGTCCCGAAATATCGTGGGATAATATTTGCTCAGCCAGTGTTGCCTTCTGTAATGTCTGAGACTGAGGGATTCAGACCCACCAACGCTGCAGCTCAGTTCCGGATGTAACAGGACCATGGCACGACCAGGACCAGAGCACGACCACACTATTTGGTCGCGCTGTGGGCCTGAAATTTCAGGACCAAAAATTTCAGGACCACAGCATGACGTCGGAAAATATTACGGTCGTGCTCTGGTCCTGAGACACCGGATTTCTGTGAGACCAACAAACCTTGGTGGACGTTCTTTATTGGTCTGCTGTGGTTGATGTCAGGCAAAATTTTCGATTCCATTTGAGAATCCCTTCAATTTTAGAAACGCACTGCAGGCAAAGAGCAGCACAGACATTTTCCATTTTTGCACCTGACATTGAGCTTTTACTTGAAGCAAATCAAGGGGTTTTAACTGGTCTTTCAACTTGTTGTTACCACTGTCTGCGTCTGTTTCCCGTAAATCTGCAAATGGCGTGGTGCGTGAAGGTGTATTAAACTGAAGGATGTGGGCCAAAAAGGAGGTTCACAAAACAACGAAAACAACGCAAGTCACCCTCATCACGCGTGACAGTGTTCCCAGGGCACCAGAGCAATCACGGATTCCTGGCGCCCAGAACTTCAACCTAATTGAGAGATGACTGAGAATTTATCTCAATGCAGTCAAATAACAGAGATCTCGCGTACATGTGCTCGTCCACTTGGCCAGTTCATTTTGTGAATCGTCGCCATTTGTGCAGTGAGTGCCGGCCTCGAAGTTGACAGCTGAAAATAGAGGTCTTCGTGTGTACACGCAAAGCTTTCACACTCTCCACCTTCGTGTTCTGGCAAGTATCGTACCCATACATAAACAAACATTCAGATTTGATGAACGTTCTGTGTTCGCATCAAATTAAAAGTTACGTCAAGTGCAACCATTTTGGCACCGTCTTCAAAGGAACAAGTACAATAAAATTGTGCTGCCCAAAGGCCCTTCACAAATCCTGCACATCGCGTCAACAATACTGCTGTGCATGCAAGTGTTGTATCCAGTGATTCCTTTGCTCCGTGCAGCTGTATGGGACGTTGCAACAACATCTTTGTGTCAAAAAGAAGCCAGAAAGCATGGTACGTTGTGGAAACTTTCTGGTGCGAAATTCGTGGTCACCGTAGTTCAGGATAAGTGCTTGATCAGTCCTGCAAAACAACTATCTGGGGATCCTGCAAAATGGGTGCAGCTGAATTCTGAAATCAAATTAACTTATTTATTTCAACAACTTCTGACTTGTTCTTTTGATTGTTGATTACGTCATGTACTCCAGCAGAATTCGGCTGCTCACTTCTGGCCTTCAACTTGTTTTGTTGAAAAGTTACTACCGACCCCTCGCAGAGTTGCCATAATTATCAGGGTTCGATTTCTGCCATTGACATTTCCCCGCACAACTTGAACTCGCTGTGCGATCACCTTAGCTACCGAAATTCAGATTCGATGTGCTTTCACCATCAGCATCTTTACAAGTCGTGTTTCCCGCCGTGGGTGAAAGAATTCCCGCCGCAAAAACCGACTGAACAAACACAGTCTGCCTTTCATCGCTGCATTGCCGCAGGAGCGACGCAGTTTAGTTACCTGAAGGCAGGCTGCCAGCAGTTCGTTGAGTTCCTGTGTCGAGACTGCACGGATTAAATGATACACTGAAATTTTTAAAGTGTTCTGAAACTTCGAATACTCATACATTTCACTAACTTGGCGGATCCCTGAGTCTGAAAGCATGGGCGACCCCAGAGACGGTGAGCTCAAAGCCAGAAGGCATGGTCAAGGCAGTTCCCATGGTGTGTTGACCAACGGCGACATGCCGAGGAAGCCACAGGTAGGTCCTCCAATATTTCCGTTGAGGAAACACTTCATATAATTTTACGTTGGATTGCTTGGCTGGAACCAGTCAGTCATTGGCAGCGAAGCTGCATTCATTCTGTGGAAGAAAAACTTGTAAATTCTCGTGGCAGGATCTGCCACACACATGAATTGTCTTCCAAAGCATTCACGGAAGATTTCCGCCTCGAAGTCACATGTTATCTTGTCCAAAAACTAATGGTTTTATTGCTCAAATTCTGACACTTGGAATGTCTGAAGAAATTCCCCACATGCGGCTGTGTATGGGAATAAGGACACGCGGTTGTGCCATCAGAGTAAGGACGTGTGTAATGTTGACACACCGCAACTGTTTTCAGTGAGATTATTTGCACAGACGAAAATCTCAGGTCAAAGCTAAAACTCCAGCATCATATTTGTTATTGCTTTGCTCCTGACATGCACTTCGGGGCAATTTACATTGACAGCTATTTTACGATTGTCTGTCCTGAATGCAAAGGATTTTTGATTGTTCGTGTTGTCTGTCAATCACAAATTACCGTCGTGAATGGGAAACTCTTGGCTGTGCGACCTCATATGGCCACATCGTGTCTGGCCACCAAGTACGATGTGGTTCACAACCCTTCATAATGTTTGGTGCTCAGGTTCACATCAACGTAGTTGACTGTGCATAGTAACCGATGAAGATTTTGAGAATTGAACAAAACAATGATTGTTCACGAAAACACTTCCTGCGTCATCATGAAGCAAACCATGTTTGGATGTGTTGAGGTTTCCCAATGCAAACACAAGTAAAGTTCAACAACTCAGAACTCAAGTCAGTCTGCAACTCTATTGTATTTGAGAAGTCTACTTGACAGTGTGATTGATGTGCTACCTGTAATAGTGCCCGGTATCATTAGAACTGTAAACAAAGCAGCGAACCCTGCTGCAGGGCCGCTGCGGAAACACCCAGATTCCTGCAATGTGATCCTCGCTGTTTTTCGCTGACGTCGTTACTCGCAAAACCAATATTTATCTCTCTGGACTCACTCATGAGTCGCTGCAATGCGAAGTCATGGAGTTTGAGTTCATCTAGTTATATGATGGATGAAAAGTGGATTGTGCACTGTCAAATATTCCGAGTTTTGTGGACAAGACTTTCCCACAAAGTATTGTTGATTTGGCATGGTGGGTCCCGGCTTCTGTATTCAGGGACCCGTTTTCAAAATTTCCACAGAGCTGCACTGGAGAACCAGCACTGTCGTTGCACAGTAGATTCGCGAGCTGCAGAGAACTTTGGCGGACAGAGCAGCTCCGAACTTGTGACGTTTCATCGGACACAGGACAACTAAACATTGGCGAATCGTGCGTCGTGTCTTTCAGAAGTACCTACGACACCAGGAATGTCTCTGTGACATGCATAAAAATTTCTTCATTCCAAAGCAGCGTACCGCATCATGCGCGAAGCATACAGGCAGCTTGACAAATGAACTGCCGTTGTGCCCAACACAACTCGTTGCTCAGGAGATTGTTTCGTGTCAAGCCATATGGCAGAAGAAACTTGTTGATGACGAGTAAAGCTCAAAATCGCGCATCTCTGAAATTACCTTGGAACCAAACTCACCCCTGCAAGGGCTGTTTGTTTTGGGCAGGTCTGATTTTGGCTCGTTACACGCACTGTCGCTGTCTCGGAGCAAACTCTCTCTGTTGGTTTTTGGCTACAGACCGAGGTTCGGAGGTCTTGACAACATCATGCGCGCAGTCTCTGATTGGAAGTGTATCAAATATTGATGTGCCTCCGATTCCAGTGATAGAATGGATTTCTCGATACATGCCAAGGACGTCAATGGAAAGAGATTGCTAAGGTTGGCGTTTGTTCTTGGAGGCTTTCACAAAAAAAGCCAAAACAACAAAACTGGATGAAGACAGAGAACAACACAAAGTGGGTCCAGATTTATGGAAGAAAGACAGACCCCTTCCATGCAAAGAGAATGACAACAATATGAGAATTGCTCTCGTTTATACTCCATGTGCTCAATTTGTTTTTCAAGACCAGGCTCCCTCTTTGGTTCCTGCCAAGGTGAGGGACAAATACATCTTTTGGGGAGCCAAACTACTTCGTATGCATTCTGTGTCAAATTATGCCTGGGCATAAACTGCCTTTGATGTGAACCACTCTGAGTTCGTGTGAACTTTTTACCTGACACAGGAAGAGCAGTGTTTCGCCTGTCAGGCTGTTTTGATGCCGTGTATGCTCTGGTTGACATGATTTATTGAGGACGAGTCAACCGTGTTTCATCATGGTACTGTGTTGTCATCTTCGTGGAAAGTTGATGAAGAGAGATATTAATTCAAACCCACGGTGTGGATGTGTGGAATTATGTACACAAGTATGAGTTAGGTGAGGTTGTTTGCGACATGACATTTTAAGTAGTTTTGGCACAAAACTCCTCACAAGCACAGGAGAGGTAATAAAGTGGAGAGGGTATGAATATTGAATTGCGCTCAGCGAACTCAGTGAACACAGCGCTAGATCTAGATTTGCCAGTCGTTGCTGTCTTGTATTGATGGCAAATGTGAAGATCGTTTGGTCATTGTTCGCTTCAGGATAGCCGTTTTCGCCAAGTCTCCGTGACAGTTTGATCATGCGAGGCCAGCCAATGAGTCCAATCCACAGATTTCACAGGTGTGAGGGCACAACCTGACCCTGGAACAACGGGCAACATCGCACGGCATGACGACCTGATGTGATCAGAGGCAAAAATCTGATCTGCCTTCAGAAGCATTTTGTTGCCAGGCTGAAGTGGGTGGCCACTCAGAGATTAAGTTGTTCAGTCTGTCAAGCACTTCACTGCCGCGTGTTCCCTCTGGCCATGGACCATTGTGCAGCACTGCGGGGTGTATCAAGAGCCTCAACACAAAAACAAAGTTTTGCTTTGGTGCGAAATTCTCTTGCAGTTTATGAAAGATGCCTGTATGAGGTTGGTGATCAAAAGCAAAGGTACCCACTCGAGATTCACAAGAGGCTGGATCTTGACCACAACTATCGCTGATGGGTGCATGCAGAGGATCTGTGGGGAAAGAATCTCCTTTCCATTTGCTTTCTTGAGGCGACACAATTCCGTAGATTTGAATTCGTCTGAACTGAGCTGTGGCGTTTTGACGTATGCGTCTCAATTGTGCAAAACAAACCAGCCTGACCTGGGAACGAAACCACCGTGTGTCAGGTAACAGTAAATGTCACGAGAAACTTCGATGGTGGTGAAAAATATCCTGACTATTTCTACTCGACTGCCAAAGAATTTTTGTGGTTCATTCACTGCCTTTCAGAAGTTGTACGGTTGAGGGGCCTTTAACATTCAAATTGTATCTTTCCTCCTTTGAAAATGAACCTTTCCTTGCGTGCAATTATCAGTTTGCATTGGCCCTTGAAGTCTAAATGTTGCGTGGAGTTTACCAATGTAGCATCTCAACAAATCTTGAGGGGGATCATTCCTCGTTCGTGAGAGAGAGTCCAAATGACAAACAGTTTGCGACATCAAACGATCACGAAACCAAGATCTGCAGATGCACTTTTCCGAAGTGTAAAGGGAAAAAACCCTCTTCATGATTTTGACACATGTGCGTGTTTTGCTGATTATTTGGGAGTCTTGGATTGGTGCAACTTGCAAAAAATGTGATCTTGGCACTCTTGTGTGTTTGCTTCAACTCAAAACAGCAAGAACAATAACTGCGAGGCCCGACGAACTGAGAACATGGATGTAAAATTGCTCATTTACATTCCAGAAAACTTTTTATCAAGTTCCCAACAACGCCATTAGAGAGCCTCGTTGTTTTAATGTCCCCACAAATCGCTTCTGGACGTTGGCAGATGGAACAGAATCCACTCCCACGTTGCTCTATGCAACGGTTATTAGTGGCGTTACGAGTCCTTGCAAGGGTGCACGACGGCTGGGCAGGCTGAAGAGACGACGTTTCTCCAGGTGCACCAACAAAACGCCCAAAGCTCTGTTTTTGCAGTTTGTGAGGAAGACAAACAAAAAAGAGGATCAGTGAGAGAATGTTGAATGGATCGGCCTGTGTCATTCATCGGATTGCTTCTGCTTTTGTGCAAAATTTGCCTTGAAACTGTCCAAGAAGATGATTCCGACGACAGATCTTTCTTCCCATGCGCTTGCACGTTTTCGGCGCTTTGGACTTCTGCCAAAGATCTTGTGAATTGGTGTCTGCACTGACTTCAAATGACACTGAAAAAAGTTTTCATTTGATTTTTTTTCTGAAATATTGGTGCTCAAATACTCTCTTTTGTCAAGTTGAAATTGGATGCCCGATGTTCGGGGACAACGATCCCCATCAGAATCTTCGCTGTTGACTTCCCACATCTGTGTTTTCAAAAGATGCGGTAGGTTATGCACTTCTTTGGTAAAAACGTGCAAATGCCCCGTGTTTTGTGATAATAACGTCATTAGAGGGTGAAGTGTCACTTTTGAGTCACATTCATCACCACGGGAGGGCATTGTACGATCCCGAGCAATATCTCGCTGTGATTTCCTGCAGAGGTGGAGATCAATGGAAGTGCGAATTCCTGTGTAGTGTCTGCTCTGAGCAGCCGAGTCAAAAACGGCAGTTTTTCAGTGTCGGTGTGGAGCACCTACATTTTCTCGGCGTGAGTTACCCTGTCATTAGGCAACGAGGACGTCGCGCAACACATCTTTAGAAACCAGGCACCTATCAGCTGAGGCTTTTTCATTGTCGTCCGTACGACTGTTTCCAGTCTTGATTTACAAAGATAAGTTTCATTCTTGGGGCAATGAGAACTAAACATTCTTTGATTTTTATCGGTGGTTCTTTTTTGAGACTTTCAACAAACTGTTGAAGACCTGCTTTTTTTGCAACAACTGGTTGACACTTTTCTGATGCAACCCGGGGAGATTTGTGACTTCAGAACAGTGTATTGCGGGTTCATCAAAAGAGATACAATGATGAAGAACCTGAAAGAGGCAAGAGATGGAGTAAAAAGTTCCGCAAAGGGCGGGGGGCAGAACAACACATCTTTTGCATTGACTCTGCTGTGAAGAACAGTCTGAAGTTTTGGAAATGTTTTGTGTGTCGTACCTAAATCAGCCGAGATGAAGGTTGGAGGTGCTGCCCAGGAGTTCAAGGTGTCTGATGAGATCGTAGTCTTTTTCAGATGTTTGCACCCAATGTGTGCGCTGCTGTGTCGTTTGTGTTGCAGCAGAATCTTTTCGTTGCAATATGAGTGCTGTACATTTTTGTTGGCCGTTGATTTGATACGGAACAAATCTGATCTCTGAAACTGACAACAAACTGGTGAATCTAGCAGTTGGCCTTTGCACCTGTTCTTCGATCTCAACTTGTTTCAGGCGTTTGTGTTCACATGCAGAATCGTTGTCCCTGTCTTTGCAGAGTGCAGCTTTGAGCAGCTTGCTCGGGATGGAGGTGAAGACAAGTAAGGTGAGTTGGTTTGGTGTGGTGTAAGAACAAGCTGAGGCCGAGACAGGTCTGTCTGTCTGTCTGTCTGTCTGTCTGTCTGTCTGTCTGTCTGTCTGTCTGTCTGTCTGTCTGTCTGTCTGTCTGTGTTGTTTCGAAAACCACTGTTAGTTGTGGAACGCAAGCAACGAAAACAGTAATTCCTTCTGTTTCGGGCAAATATTTGAGAATTGCACACGCATGCGACGGCAAATTCATTTGTTAAATTCGTTTCAGAGTCCAAATGTTTGTGTTTTGACTTCATCCGTTATGTCCACCAAAACCTATGACAGTTTCAACATTGGATTCAGGAAAAACATTGCAAAGACCTTCGACCAACAGAGTCGAAAAGGCAGTTTTTGGCAAACATTCCACAAAATACCGTTAGACGTCATGCACACTTAAATCCCGCGAAAAAAGTTGGACGACGTGAGGGATTACAAAGGATTGCGGAAGTGGAGTACAGTATTCAAATTTTGATTGATGTGTGTTTCAGGAGCTGAAGGAGCGATGTGTAAGAGCATTGTCTGATGTTGGCGCAACCCAAGAATTCTGTGCAGTAAGTGCGCGTCATTTGCATTCCACAACACCGTCAAGTGACACCAAAGAATGCAAGTTCTCGGTTCCACTAAAAGTCAGCTCGCCCTTGAGGCAGAAAAGCAAATTTGACAGATCAAGGCAGAAAAGCTTGAAACGGGTCACGCAATGAAAAGAAAGACACAAATGTCGTAAAAGTTTCATTCCTTGCAAAATTTGACTGAAGATGGCTGTGAGGCCATGTTTTTATTACTTTTGACATTGAGGGTCACCTTTCCCTGCAGCGAAATCTTTGACGACTTGCGCAACAAATGAGTATTGAGCACAGACAGATTCTGTGACACGTTCTGGTGTGACACCAAGTATTCGATTCAGAAAAGCAATGTCACGGGCTCTGGCATTTGCAACACGACAATACATCTGTGTTCGTCCTTGTTATTCCGAAAACCTCAGAAAGATTTCCGCCCAGTGCTGCTGGAGAACGTCCTTGGAACCATTTGGGAAGACGTTCTCGTGACCCCAACAGAAAATGTGCAACCTCCACCGCCAAAGCAATGTCCCAAAGCCACAGTCCTGAAGCTTCCTCCTTCGTAACACCGTGCGTTCTGTTTTCAGTTTTTCGCCGACGTACTGCAATGTGAATATGACATCAACACCACGGTGTACAGAATTCATCAGACGCTCATGCTCGACGGAGCCCCCGGTGCTGGAGGGGCGAACCGCAAGCTGCTGGGAAAGTATGTCAGGGATCCGCCAAGTCTACTCAAGTGTATCCAGGTAACATCCTTCACTTCCGTCTGGAGAATGAACAGGGTCCATGAGTGAGCCACAAACATCTGTTCCTTGTGGTCTCCTGTCTGTGCAAAGCCACCAACACACCTCACTGTGCAGGAGTCCACTTGTCTTCTCCCCTACATCCCCTACGTCGCTGTGTTTCAGGACTTGACGAAGCACTACAACGGTTGGCGCGGCACGATCGAGGCGCTCGGCCGGCGCAGCCTCGACGTGCCGCCGCTCGTGCTCGACCCGGAGCGCGTGCGCCGCTCCACCGTCGTCAAGGCGCTCTGCTCGCTGCAGACCAAAGAGGTGCGAACACCAGGCGTCGCGATGCTGAGGCAATGCAGCGGATTCGTTGTGTTCGCCTGAAGCAATCAAAGCACAGACTCTTGATTAAATTCAGCTCAGCTTGACAAGAGAGCCTCAAAAGATCTGGGGGACATGGAGGCAGAAAGAAACTCAGTGCATTCTGTTTCAAATGATCTGATCCTGCCAGTTTCAGAAGAAATGATTTCACCATTCTCATCTGATGTTCCCAAAATGTCAAAGCTCTTTCCTCTTGCAGATACAACTTGATGAGGGGGACGAAATAACAATCACCGACATTTCACACCCCAACAGACTAAGGGTACGACAATGGGAACCTGTTGAATAGTTGTCATCCAATTTTGTAGTTCCTAATCCGGGTACAACAAAAAGGTTCACGTTGCCCGTGTTTTCTGCCGTTCAGGTAAAGAATGCCCGCGGAGAAGAGGGTTTTGTGCCTTCACTCTGCTGCCTACTCCCGTCTCCAGACAAAAACGCACTCTCCGCAACCGAAAGGTCAGAACATTGCTGGAATTGTTGGAAGGTCAGTCCCTTGAAAGCACGCAAAATAAGCGTTTTCAGTTGAAAGAGAAACCACTTTGTTTGCAGACTGAGAATTCTGCTGTTGACAGCATGGACAGAGAGCATCAAGAAAATTTCACGAAACATGATGGACTGTCTCAACAGATCTTCCAGCGAAATGTACCAGGATTGGGTGAGTTTGCATTTCTGTGCAAAAAGTAAAGGATTTGATGCACAGGTGTCTCATTTCCTGAGCTGAGAAGTTCTCTGCCCCCGAGTGTGATCAGAATAACAGTGTCTTTGATGAATAGCAACCTTATTCCCTTGTTGCGATACCTGGCGTTCAAATTCTGAAGAGCATTTTGTGATAATGTCCGCCGCTCGATGCGTTTTGAAAGAATTAATGGGGCAGATCTTTCAACCACATCTTTCGGTGCTAATCCTACTCTGATCCCTGAGATTACATGTGTGGTGTCTGACTGGTTTTTACTGAAGAGGCAACAAAGGAAACTTTGTGTCAGATTGTTTAGCTTCGGCGGGGGATGACAAATTACCGCGAAATTGTCAACTTTCCATTTTTGCCGCAGCACGGAATCGCCTGCTGGCAAAATGACACATGTGCGGGATTTCAAAGGAGCCCATTCACAAAACAAACTGTGGTTTCCCAATGAAGCCCTGCGTGTAATTTAGAGCACAGTTCAGGCTCCTGTGTGAAGGTCGTCGGCTCATTTTTGGCAATGGGTGTAATGCGCAAAATTGCAATTGAGCATGGTTGTTGCTCTGCTTGCGAGACATGCTATTTGCTCAGGGTGAAACTATGATGGATGCATCTGTCGTTGTGTTTGAGCTGTTGATGAACTGTTCTTTGCAATCATGCCATGCTTGTCTGGCGAACAATTGTTCCAGAAAAAGGGGAGAATTTTACGCCGAGATTTTCAAATGAAGTCCTCAAAATGATATCTACTGATTGTGACAGCTGCAGTGGTTCTCGAGACCCGACGCCGCCCACTGGACTCTTGTACTTTGATGTGTTCTTGGAGCTCTTTTTTGCTGGGTTTGTGTCTTAACGTCAGCCGTGAGGTCCAACACATGAATTACTGCCTTGTACCAATCAATTCAGCCACTGCAAGACAACAACGAGCAAGCACCCCAGACGCAAGAAATGTTCTGCATCGTTTTCCAAACACCATGCTCATTGCAGAAAGCGTACAGGCCTTCAGACCCGAACCTGCCCAAGGACCGGGTGAACCGGCGCTTCAAGCGACTGAACGACACAATCAACAAAACGGCGCCGAACTGGGACCTGACGAAGCTGCACAACGCTCTCTTCAGTCTGGAGCGGGAGATCACGTCCTGCAATTTCAGAGGAACAGGTCAGCCACACGTGCAGCGGACGCAGTTCAGTCAGAGCGTCACACTTCGGAAACAGCGTCAATGATGACACGTGCTTTCTGTCGCTGTCCGTATACTGTACTCCCGTGCAAAAAACCCCACAGCATTTCGTGATTTGTTGTGAGCAATCCTCACCGATATCTCTTGTATTTTTCAGAAATAACGCAAATGGTGGAAACAATCGCCAGTTTGGACAAGGCGGTGCTGTGTTTCCAAATGCTGGCCAAACAACTGTACATCTACAGAAAAGAGCTGGAGAAGAACAAAAGGCCGATTCGGATCATCGATGATCTGACCAAATTCAGGAGAGTGAAGAAAAACAGAAGCTACAGGTGCGTTCCTGTAATTTCCAATGTTTGAACACGATGATTCGATGATTGATGATTGTTACAGCTGAACAAATTTGCACATAAAATTGCATCACCAAACAGAAATCGCACTGAATTGCTCTTCCTTTCCGCCTGTCTATCCCTGGTCAGGAACGATACCGTCTGTGATCTTGTTTCTGTGTCATTCGTCAGGTACATAGAAGTCACGACGACGTTGGAGAACGTCGAGACAAAAGAAGAAGTCGTCTTGGATGACGACGCCTCTGCCCACGCGCTCGGTCAGCGCGTAGGGCAGGAAAAGCGGAAGTGGGCGGAAAACGGCTGGGACGACGCCCGTGGGCGGAAGCCGTTTGCCCAAACTGACCTTGACGCGGTAATGCGTGACCACCAAGATGCCGCTAGTCTTAAGTATCCCGCACCGGTAGAGAATGGCATGCGTAGAGATGCCGATGGTGTGATACTGCCGCCTCCCGACCGTAACACGTTTCCAGATGCTAACAACAGAGATCCTTACGCATCTGTCGAGGCTCCGGCCGAGCTGAGGCTGCGTCTGACGGAGGCCGAGCCCGAGGCGTTCGGCCCCTCCGGCTCTATCGCTGCTCCTCGCGACTTGAATGGAACTCTCACGCATGACGATGACTCTGGCAGTGACGGGTCGCTGAGCCCCAAGGTTCTCTCTGAGGCCATCTCGCTGGTCACAGACAAGCTTGACGGTGCTGATTCTACTAACATTCCGAGCGCCATCAGTGATTCTGGCTACGGCGAGGACGCCATGCTTGGAGATGGCGGTGGCGTCAAGCAGCCCGCAGCGCCGCCGCCGCAGCAGGACGCCTCGGCGCCCCTGCTCGCTTCGCCCGACAGCGCCGGCTTCTCGCCCGCCGACGGTGCCTGGTACGCCGCCGATGCCGCCGGTCTACCTGGCGACAAACAGCTGCGTCACCCCCCACAGGACGACGCCGCTAAGTATAAATCGCAAGATCAGGTAAAGAACGACCTTGACGCTGAGCCAAAACGACAGACTTCTCTACTCGATAGTCCTGTAGACGACTCAACAACTAACAGCAATCTCCCTGTCGAAACCCCTCCTAAAACTCCCGAGAACAGATACCCGATGTTTGTAGCAATGGAGGACGATGATGACCGAAAGAGGAGGCGAAGTGCTAGCAAAAGCCCCAAGAGAAAAGGTAGTAGATCAAGTCTGGGCAAAGATCGAACCAGACCCTTGATCAAGCCGTGCGAAGTGACGACAAAGGCAATCAAGGACGGAAACAAGCCTTCAACCGTCATCAAGACGGTCGTGATATCGGTGGACGATGAGCCGACGCCTCTCACACCGGACACGACGAAAACTGGCTCAGTCACCACGAAAACCATCAAAACCGGAAACAAGACGACGACCATTGTCACAACAGCGGAGGAGCAGAGAGGGAAAACGGACAAAAACCTCAACCAACCACAAGGGCCACTTGCTCCGCTCGTCCAATCCTTATACGATGAGGATTCCAAGCCTGGCATAGTGGCATCCAAACTGATCAAAGATGCTGACAACAAGGAGATCAAAGTGACTGTGACGTTGATCAAGACTCCCGGCGGACCGAGCAATGACGATGCGAAGCTGCTGGCGCAAACTCTGGACGGAATTACGGATGTGAAGGATCTCCCTCAGGAGCACGTCAAACCGTGCACCATCACCACCAAGGCGGAGACTCAGGGCGACCGAACCTTCACCACCACCGTGACGGTGATTCCGGATGACGCGTCAGCGATGGACGCCGAGCCAACGAAATTCAACAACGCCCCCTGCAAAATCTCAGCCAAAACTTTGAAGGATGGCAAAAAAGAATGTCTCGTTACAACCACTCTGGTGTACTCGCAAGATCCGGAGGACATCAAAAACGTGGATTCGCTACCTGGAGCTCCGTTCCTCGAGGAATCACATCCAGGAACTTTCTCCAGGGAAGTGAATATGGACGGAGAAGACAAAGTCACAGTGGCAACAACCAAGGTGACAATCGAAGAACTCCCACTGAAGAAGAAAGGAAAAAGCAAGAACAAAGACAGGAGACCAACTTCCGAAACCAAGCCTGGAATCACCATGACGACAAAAGTGAGGGAGGGAGGCCGACCTGCGCTGCTGATGACGTCCCTCGTTCCCCTTGAAGGAGCCCCCAAAGGCTACGAGAACAACATCATGGGTCTCGCCAAGAGCAAGTTTCCTGGGATGAGCAGCATCTCAGAGGACGAGGCAGTCCCGAGTATTGTCTCCATTGACAGTATTCCCGATGGCAACAAAACCACAACCATCACCAGGGTGACCACCAGGGAGACACCTCCTCCAGAGGCACCTGGACAACCGTGCATTGTCTCGACGAAAGCAATCAAGGATGGCAAAAAGGAGGCCATTGTCTCCACCACACTAGTCATCTCCCCACACAAGGCGAATGGAAATCAGATCAAGAGCATTCCAAGTGGCTTCCCAGCCATGGAAGACTCCAAATCTGGAACTTTCAACAGCGAAACATCAACAGAAAATGGACAGAAAATCACAGTCAACACAACAACTGTTTCAGAGGAGAAAGCAAAGAAAGGCGGGTTCAAACCATTCAAAGGATTCAAGAGTTCAAAGGACAAAAAGACGGACACGAGACCAGGAGTCCTCACCTCTCGCCTTGTCCGAGAGGGAGACAAGATCGGTGTTCTCACCACCACGATCACACCTGTGCAAGGCATGCCCAAAGACTACGAGCGCAACTTGCTGGATCTGCAGAGAACCAACTTCCCCGGATTTGGAGCCATCGGAATCAACGAAGCGAAGCCGTGCACCGTGACCACGGACACGACGACGGACGGAAACCACACGACGACCGTCATCACGAGCAGAGTGGTCGAGGAGAAACCGAGGCCCCTCGTCATTCCAGGCATTGGAAACGTTCCCGCTGCGGACATCAAGCCGTGTATCGTTTCAGCGAAAATCTTCAGCGACGGAACAAAATCAACCCTGGTGACGACCACAATCAGTGCGAGCCGACAGGAGCCAGGCAAAGCTGAGGCGGTGCCTCTCGACGTGTGGGACATCAACACAACCGATCTCATCGAAAACCCCGAGGACGTGAAGCACGGAAGTCTCGTTTCCAAGGTGATCGGTGGACCCAATGATCCAATGACGCTCATAGCAACCCTTGTCAACAGCAATGACAACAAACCGGCGTACCCAGTTCCCAGGGAGATGGCGAGGGGACAGGACAAACCTGCTGTTGTCACAACCAAGACCATACAGGACGGAAACGTGACGACCACCGTGACCACAGCAGCGATTCCGGTTGAGGAACTCCCAGCGGACCACAAATTCACAATCGAGGATGTCCAGCAAGAGAATTTCCCAGGATTCAGTGAGATGCCTGTGGAAGACACGAAGCCCTGCAGCGTCTCCATTGAAGCCATTCCACAAGAGAGAAGAACAGTCACGATCATGACCATCCCAAGTGACAACCTTCTGAGTGAAGACGAGAGGAAGGCCGCTCACCCGGCTGTGATAGACATTCCAGGATTCGGGGAAGTTCCTGCAGATGACACAAAGCCCTGTCTCGTCAACACCCGGGCTGTGATGGACGGCAGAAATGCGACGTACATCACAACCACGGTGACGTCGACCAGAAATGAGCCCGGGCAGCCACGAGGAACTGCGCTGGGATGGAAAGACATCGACACGTCCAGCTTGGACGACAGACAGAACTTGAAACCAGGAATCTACGTGAGCAAAACAGTCGACGAACCACACAAGCCCAGGGTCGTTACTGGAACACTTGTCACCTCTGACAGTGGAGAGATCAGAAAACTCATTCCTCCAGAGCTGAAAAGAGGTCAAGAGAAGCCAGCAGTCGGCACCATGAAGACCCTGACGAACGGTGATGTCACAACAACAGTGACAACCACAATGGTTCCAGCTCAGAACTTGCCGGAAGACCACCAGTTCACGAGTGCTGACCTGGACGACGCGCAGTTCCCTGGATTCGGACTCATGAATCCAGAAGAGACCAAACCCTGCACGGTGCTTTTGGAGACTGTACCAGAGGGTGACAAAACGACGACAATCACCATCACATCCATCCCACTGCGCGCTGAACTGCCCATGGAAGTCCGCAGGGACGCTCAACCATCTGTGATTCAATCTTCACTTGATCCCACAGCCCCAGACAAAGACCGCATTGATGCAAAACCTTTGCTTCTTGACTTCCTTGAATTCGGGGTGGTGCCTTTGGACGAAACTAAACCGTGTCTGGTCAACTCCAGAGCCGTTCGGGAAGGGGACCAGACCACGTTCGTGACAACCATCATCACCGCCACGAGAGACGCACCTGGTCAAGAAGAGGGCGTGGCCCTGGGGTGCAACGAGATCGAAGCCCCTGGTTTGGAGGATGAGAATCTGAGACCCGGAACGTTCGTCAGCAAGCCGGTGTATGAGGTGGATGATGTGAAGATTCTCAGCGGCACACTGGTGACCTCTGACCCTGATGACATTGATCACTTGATTCCACACAGCATGCCGAGAGGCCTGGAAAAGCCGGCTGTTGTGTCGATTGACTCATTCAGAAAGGGAAATGTGGAGACCACCATGACCACAGCCATGGTCCCAGTGCAGCATTTTCCTGAAGATCACCAGTTCACAGCGCAAGACCTCACTGAAGGCAGATACCCAGGTTTCAACACACTGAGCCCAGACAACACCAAACCAGGCACAGTCCTCTTGCAGACGTTGCCAGAAGATGACAAAACCAACGCTGTGACCCTCGTGTCCTTCCCCATGGACGCTGAGTTGCCGCAAGAAGAAAGATTCGACGCAGCCCCGACAGTGGTGCAGCCCGCGGTGATAGACATTCCCGGCTTCGGTGCTGTTCCCGCCGATCAGACCCAGCCGTGTGTTGTGGCGACCAAGGCTGTTCAAGATGGAAACACTGCAACCCTGGTCACAACCACCATCACCGCGTCCCAGACTCAACCAGGGAAAGACCCTGTTCCACTGGAAGCGAATCAAATCCAGATCTCGGGTCTGGTGGACCGTCCCGAAGATTGCACTCCCGGGATCTACGCCATCAGACAGGTTGACGATCCCACGGTGACTCTCATCGGAACGCTGCTGACACCAGAGGCCGGAGTTCCCAGAGCGATTCCGGACGAGATGAAGAGGCAGAGAAAACCGGCCATCGCCACGGCCAGGTCGATTCAGGATGGAGACATTACAACCACAGTCACAACGACTATGGTTCCCACTCAGTACCTGCCAGGGGACTACGAGTTCACAACAGGAGACGTCGCCAATGACCGGTTCCCCGGATTCAACGCCATGCCCGTTGAGGACACAAAGCCCTGCACAGTTGCCATTGACACCATTCCAAACAAAGGAACCGTGATTCTCACGGAAGTCAGAACAGACGCCGTTTTGCCACCAGATGAAGTCCAGCAGCAACAGCAGGACGTTCCGTCTCCCTCCATCATGGACATCCCCATGTTCGGACAAGTCGCGTCTTCAGAAACCACGCCCTGCGTCGTCACCGCAAGAACCATCCAAGATGGAAACCGAGCGACGTTGGTGACCAAGACGATCACAGGAGACAGATTCGCACCCGGACAGAAGGATGGCATCCCAGTCAGTTGGCAGGAAATCATGTCATCTCGCTTCGTGGAACCAAATGTGGACTCAGGCCCAGGTGTCTACGTGGAGAAAGTCGCAGATGACCCGCGGGAGCCTGGAACGGTGATGGGAACCCTGGTCACGACGGATGCGTTCACACCCAGCATCATCCCGGCCCTGGGCTTCAACAAACCCGGGGTCTCAACGAGCACGAGCCAGCAGGACGGTGACGTCACGTTCACCGTGGTGACAACACTCACACCTCTTCAGCCCCTGCCTGAAGGCTACACGTTCACTGGGCAGGACTTGAATGACGGTGTCTCTCCAGGGCTGGGGCACATGCCACCACACCAGACCAATCCCTGCAACGTCTCTGTTCTGGAGCTGCCGGAAGAGTCCAAGAAAACGACCATCACCATCACGTCCCTCGCGAGCAGAACGCTGGATGTTCCGGAGGAAGTTCAACCAACCGAGATTGAAATTCCAGGATTTGGAGTTGTGCCAAACAAAGATGTGAAACAGTGCATTGTCTCCACAAAAACTGTGACGGACAGAAACGCAGCCTCTGTCCTCACCACAACAATCACAGCTTCCGAACATGTCCCAGGTCAGGCCGACCCCATCCCTCTTGGCTGGAAAGACATTGACCCTTCTAAATTCATTGCAGAACCTCAAAGCTCAAAGCCTGGAATTTTCGCAACCAAAACTATCGTGGAAGACTCGAAGCCCAAGTTTTTATCAGCTACTGTGGTGACCACAGAAGCGGACAAACCGACGTTCCAATTCACTGACGAAATCCCAATGAGAAAAGCGAAACCAGCCATTGTGAGCGAAAAGTCAACCAGGGACGGAAACAAAATCACAACTGTGACCACCACAGTGGTTCCAATCGAAAAATTCCCCGAAGACCACAAGTTCAAAGGGGAGGACCTGAAGAAACGGTCAAGCGCCGGGTTTGAGGAGGTTCGTCCTGAAGACACCAAGTCTGGAAGCGTAACATTCGACACCATCCAAGAGGATGACAAAATGACGACGATCGCCATTGCTTCGGTTCCGGCTGAGGAGAAGACCTTCTCCATCGCCTTCCCAGGGTTTCAAGTTGTGCCCACCGAGGAGACGAAACCGTGCATCGTGGAGGCGAAGACCGTGCAGGACGGGAACAAGACGAGCATCGTGACCACAACTGTGACAGTCACAGAAGATATCCCAGGGACGAAGGTCACCGCGCAGTTGTCTTCCGAAGACATCCCGGCGAAGTTCATTGAGAATCCCACGAAATCTTCGCACGGCGTGATCGCCACAAGAAGGTCTGAAGATCCAGCAAAACCTTCAACGCTCCTCGCAACCTTGGTGTCTTCAGAGGATGGCACACCAACAAGCTTGGATGACCTCCCAAGTGGACAGGACTTGTCAGCTGTCGAATCAGTGACCACCCAGCGAGATGGAAACAAAACCGTGGAAATGACGACCACACTCATTCCAGTGAAAGGCGTCACTGACGCGGATCGATCTGACATTCTGCGTCTCAAAGACCAAGGCTTCCCTGGGTTCGACAAACTGCCTTCCACAAAGGAGGATCTGAAACCGTGCACAGTCAGAGCACGTACTGACCAGGACGGAAGGAAGAAAACCACAGTGACCATCACAGAAATCCCGGATGTGACCGAAAAACCAGAGGAGCCGCCGGCCGTGGGGGATATTCCCTGCACTGTTCTCAGCAACACAGTGAAGGACGGAAAGAAGGAATGTCTCATCACCATCTGCACGTTCCTGTCTCAAGATCCAGAGGACATCAACAACCTGGCAAACCTGGACACGGACGTTCCGAATCTGGATGGCGGAAACCCCGGAATTCTCTCACAAGAGACAACAGAAGAGAAAGGAGCAACACTGACCACCACAACAACGAGGGTCACAGTGGAAGAAACTCCGGGAAAGAAGAACAAGAAGAACAAAAACAAAGACAAGAAACCAACATCAGAAACCAGACCAGGAATTGTGACCACGAGGAAAGTGAGGAGTGGAGACAAACCCTACGTGGTCACGACGACTCTGACTCCAACTCAAGGAACCCCGAAAGGTTACGACGAAAGCAATGTCAGGGACCTGTTCAGGTCTGGTTTTCCTGGATTCAACACTGTGTCTGAAGATCAAGCCAAACCGTGCTCCATCACCATTGACACGATACCGGATGGAAACAAGACGACAACTGTGACCAAGGTTGTCTCCAAAGAGCTGCCGGCTCCAGAGTCAGAAGGCCAGCCGTGCGCCATCACCACAAGAACTGTGAAAGATGGAAAGAAAGAAACTCAGATCACAACGGTTCTGCTGATCATTGAAGACAATGCGAGCAAAAAAGATTTGGCGGCGATCAGACACAGATTTCCAGACATGGACAATGCCAAGCCAGGCCTCTTCGCAAGTGATGCGACTTTTGAAGGAGACAAAGTCAAAACGGTGAACACAATTCACGTGACCGAGGAAACCAAACAGAAGGGCTTCAAAGGATTCAAGGGTTTCAAGAGCTCGAAAGAAAAGAAGCCTGTGGTGGAGCTGAGACCAGGAGCCACCATCACACAGAGAGCCAAGGATGGCAACAGAATCGCCACAGTAACAACGACACTGGTTCCCATTCAAGGCATGCCCAAAGGCTACGAGAACAACATCCTCGACCTGAAAAAGGCAGGTTTCCCCGGATTTAACCTTGCAGAAGAAGACGCCACGCCCTGCACAGTCAATACTGAGACAATCACAGATGGAAACAAAACTTCAACAACCATCACAACCACCATGACGCAGGACAAGCCGCGTCTGATCGAGCTGCCCGGCTTCGGCGTGCTGCCCAACGACGACTCCGTCCCGTGCATCGTCACAGCGCACATGGTGCAGGACGAAAACAAGAGAACCATGGTCACCACCACAGTGATGGCCAACAAGGAGATCCCAGGCACGGACGAGGCCATTCCTCTTCAACCCAAAGACATCGGCTTCATTGACCAGCCGGGCAGCTCCAAACAAGGCACCATCACAACAAAGACCATCGATGATCCTCACAACCCAATTGTCATCACGGCCACTGTGGTGCCATCAGACGACGACAGGCCGGCTTACCCCCTCCCCAAGGACTTGCCTCTTGACAGAAACACTCCAGCCTTGATCACAACCAAATCCATCAAGGAAGGGGACAAAACGACCACGGTGTTGACCACCATGGTTCCCCTGGAGGATCTGCCGGTGGATTACCGATTCACCCCGGAGGACGTGAAGGAAGGAAGGTTCGCAGGGTTCGACTCCATTCCAAGCGGAGAGACGAAGGTGTGCACGGTGAACGTGCAGAGCGTCCCTGAGGAGAACAAGGCGAGCACTGTGACGACGACGTCCATTGTTCTTCACGACAAACCGCTCCTCATTGAGCTGCCCGGTCTGGGCAACACTCTTTCGGAGGACGCCAAACCGTGTTTGTTTTCAACGGACACGGTCAAGGACAAAGACAAGCAAACCTTCGTCTCCACAACTGTGATCGCAACAAGAGACGTTCCGCATTCTGATGAAACGATCCCGGTGAAAGCAGAAGACATCGAGGTGCCTGACACAGTAAAGAACCCAGAGAACCTTCAGCCAGGCATCTGCGTCGTCAGCGAACACGAAGACGCCGGCAAACCGCGGACCGTCACCGCAACCCTCGTCATCTCCGAGGCGAAGACGCTGCAGCCGGTGCTGCCATCCGACCTCAATCTGGGTCAAGACAAACCCGCCACTGTCACAATTAAAACAGTGACAGATGGAGACGTAACAACCACTGTCCTGACAACCATGATGCCCACAGAGAACCTGCCAAGGGATTACACCATCTCCACGACGGACCTGAAAGAGAACAAGTTCCCAGGTTTCGACCAGATTCCGGAGGGCGAGACCAAAGCCGCCACAGTCACCGTCTCTAAAGTCCCGGATGGAGAGAAAACTGCAACCATCACCACCACAAGTGTGCCGACTGAAGACAAGCCTCTCATGATTGAGTTTCCGGGCTTTGGTTCGGTCACGACCGATGATGTCAAACCCTGTGTGGTCACCGCGAAGACTGTGGAGGACGACTCGACCTCGACCTGGGTCACCACCACTGTGACGGCGTCCCAGGAACAACCTGACTCTGGAGAAGTCCTGCCTCTTGATTCTGAACACATTGACGTCTCAACGTTCATCGCAAACCCTGAGGATACCAAGCCAGGCACTCTTGTCAAGAAGACAGTCCGGTTTGCTGACAAACCCACCATCTTCACTGGAACTCTGGTCACAAGAGATGAGGACTCCAATGTGTACCCTATTCCCCTGCGCAAGGGGGTAGAGAAACCTGCCATCATCGCAACCAAACAATCCAAGAAGGATGACATCACAACAACAGTGACAACGACCCTGGTTCCCGTCGAGGGCGTCCCAGACGACTACACCTTCACAGCGGAGGATCTGAAGGAGATGCGATTCCCGGGATTTGAAGAGCTGCCGGCTGGAGACGTCAAAACCACGACTGTCAAGGTCGAGGACGTTTCTGAAGGGGACCTGCCCAGCACCATGACAACCACGAGGGCCACGGTCGACGACAAACCGCTCATGATAGATTTCCCTGCAATAGGCCACGTGGCAGCAGAGGACACAGTTCCATGTGTTGTGTCCACCAAAACCTTGGAAGACGGAGGCAAGAAGACCCTCGTGTCCACGACCGTGACTTCATTCAAGGTCATCCCGGGAAGCACTGAAGACATCCCAGTCTCTCCCGAACAGATTGATGCGTCCAACTATGTAGAAAGTCCGGAGGAGTCGAGGCCGGGAGTGTGCGTGGTCAGGTCCGCGGACGATGAAGGCAGACCGACGACAGTTCTCGCAACCTTGACGACGTCTGAAGACGAGGCTCCAGCATTTGTTCTTCCAGACGAAATCTCAACAGGCCCAGACACACCAGCCGTCGTGACAACGAAAACTGTCACTGAAGCAGACAGAACGACGAGAGTCACAACGACTACAATTCCGATTCAGAATCTGCCTGATCACTACGAATTTACCACTGAGGATCTCCGCGAAAACAAGTTCCCTGGTTTGGATAATTTACCAGATGGAGACTCAAAATCTGGAGCAGTTTCAGTGGAGAACGTTCCTGATGGAACCAAAACAAACACATTCACTGTCACAACTGTCCGGAAGGATGCAAAACCACTGGCCATCGACTTCCCAAGTTTTGGAACAGTTTTGGCTGACGACACTGCGCCTGGATTTGTTGCCATCGAAACCATAAAGGACAGAAACAAACGTGCAGTCATCTCAACCACAGTCACTGCAGAAAAAGAAATTCCAGGCAGCGATCAAAGTCTTCCTGTCGAATTGAAGGTCAGCGATGCATCCAAATTCATTGGTGCACCGAAGCACGTTGAGTTGCAGCCAGCGGTGATTGCGACGAAACCCAAGAGCGACGATGAAAGAACCATCACAGCCACTCTGATCACTGCCGAGGATGCGCCAGGCAAGACTGTTCCAGCAGCAGAACTGCCGGAAACCGCGAAACCAGGGGTCACGACCACCAAGACTGTCAAGGACGGCGAGGTCACGACAACAGTGACAACAACGCTGGTTGCCATCGAAGGTGCACCTGAAGCAAATGAGGAAACAGTGATGGGGCTGAAGGATGAAGGGTTCCCTGGATTTGACAAGATCCTGCCCAGGGATGAGCCGGTGAAACCCTGCACAGTCACATCCAGAGTGGTACGAGACGGAGACAAGACAACGACAGTGACGATCACAGATGTCAATGAAAGCAAAGGACCTGAGTCGGCAGGCTACCGCTACATGCAGAACGTGCCTCCAAGCATCACATTTGACATTCTGCAGACGGGTATCTTTGGATTTGACCCAGTCCCCCTCAAGGACAGCCAGCCGTGTGTCATTGCATCCAAATCCGTCAGAGACGGCACCAAAACAACGTTGCTGACCACCACCCTGCAAGGGCTGCCGGACACGGTTAGCTCTCAATCCATCAGCTGTCCATCGTTTGAAGAAGCAACAACAGAAGATGCCAAGCCAGGCATTGTGATAGCCAAAGACATCACAAATTACGACAGGGAAATGACTGTGACGAGCACTATTGCCATTGATGAGAGCAGGCAGAGCAGGCATCGAGGCCCTGTGGTTGAAACCGTCGCACTGGACAAGCCAGGAGTCATCGCAACCAAAATCGTGAAGATCAAGGACAAACCGACCGCAATTACGACGACCATCGTCACGACAGGAGAAGAAGAGGCACCCATTGTGATCGACCCGAGGGAAACTGCGCTGATCGGATTCGACGACGTCCCGACGGAGACGGTGCGACCGTGTTACGTGACGGTGAAGGAAGGGCGCGACGAGAGCGTCGCCGCCACCATCACGACGTCCGTCGTGACGGATCAGAGCCTCGCGGACGCCGGAATCGTGCTCGTCGGAGACAAGGAGCCCGAGACCGTGGAAACAACTGACGATGTAACAACGACGGTGACCACTGTTGAAACCACGACAATCACAACACGAGAAGATCTGCCGAATGGACCGAGGGAAGAAGACGTCAAAGTAACGCAGCAGGAAGCACCCGAGGAACGCGAGGTAGGCTTTGATGAATATGGTGCTGGTGAAACACAGAGTGAAGAACCCCAGGTCTTAGAGGTGGGACTCCCTGCAGAACTACTCAGACGTAACGTCGATCAGCAACCTAACACACCAGGATAGAGCTCATCAACCACGACAGGTAGAGAGTAAGGACAAGGTTTGTGCCGATACAGACTCAAGTGATGGTGCTGGTGATCCTGATTCACACGTGGGGTGGGTGGGGTGTGGGTATCCCTCGTCACGTTGGTGGTGGCACTCAAGATCCCTGGAATTAAGGTCAGATTTTGTTTCCTTTTCAATATGTCTGCATTGTCTATCGCCATCGTCTACAACAACAAAATTAACGGTGTAAAAACTTTATTCCGACAACAACGTAACGCATGCTTTTCTAGAACTAGTCGTTGACACCAGTAGTGTTGTGTAAATAGTCAATATCTATTGCATGAATTGTTCATTCACTGTTCAAAAAAGTTTTTACACTCGTTAAGAACTTTTTATGTCTCTACTATATTTCAGCTGTTGGCTCCTTTTTCCAGTGCTAAAAGTGTTTTGAGTTTGCGTTGTTTGCCTTGGTTTTAATGTTGTTCTCTTCATTTTTTTGTTTCATTTCCGTCTAGCAGCGAGGTAGCTCGCTTCCCAGCCAGGCCCCTCTGCACCTGGGCGGCACTCTTACTAACACAGATATGCTTGTCGCTGGTCAGGAGCACGATGCACCAACGGTGAAATCCAAAACCACTGTCACAACAGTCACCACTGAAATGACCACAGTTCCACGTGTGCCAAGTGATAAACTGCGGGAGAACATCTCCCAACACAGAGACGCAGAACCAGGCCAGGTGCTGACGAAAGAAGTAGAAACACCAGACATCCCTCAGACGTCGATACCGTACAGAGCTCCTGAGCTAGATGGTGTTCCGCTATATCACGAAGTGAAGGAACCAGCAGAAACCAAACTCGACGTCCAGCAGAAAGAACACAAAGAAAAGACGGACGAATCCAGCAGATTCCTGACCGCTCCAGATGAAGAATCGATTCCTTACAAAGCTCCGGATCTGGAAGGAATTTCTCTGCTGCGAGAGGAAGAACAACCAGCTGAGGTGGAAAAGGGAACCATGCGAACCACAACCGTGACGACTGTCGTCACAGAAATTGTACAGCCTGAGGAAGAGCCAACAGAAGACGTGGGGGAAACCAAGTTCGAGGACAGTGTCCCCAAGGCGATTACTGCCGAAGAAGAACCAACCACAGACACCGTTACAACCACGAAAGAAGACGTGAAGCAACCAGAGGAAGTAACTCGCGACGCATTCAGGGGAAAAGATGAGCCAATACCATATCGGCCACCGGATCTGGAGGGAATTTCTCTGTACAAGCCCGAAGATGAAGCGAGGCCGGTTGGAGTGAAGGGACACACAGTGACGACAACCACAGTTACGCGGGTCATCACTGAGCGAGAAGAAGACGCCACACCTGAGGAAACTTCACAAGACAGTGCTGACTTCTCCATCGCTGCGCCAGATGAAGTACAAGAAAGGCCGCAGCCCACAAAGAACGAACCCACAACCGACACATTCGGAGGGACGGACTTCTCACATCCTTACAAGGCGCCAGATCTTGAGGGAGTTCAACTGTTCGTCAGCGAGAAAGACGGTGGAGGTGAAGCAGCGGTGAGTGCAGACGTGAAAGAGCCAAGCAAGAGGTCCACACAAATAACGGAGACCCCCATTCCATACAAGGCTCCCAAGTTGGATGATATCTCGCTTGTATCTGAGAAGTCCACTGTTATTGTGGAGGAGGAAGAACCAGAGGAAGAGGAGGAGCCACCAACGGAAACAGACACCTTCAAAGGAGACGATGGGAAAGGACCTTCATACCGAGCACCAAAACTCGACGACATCACTCTTTATCGTGAAGACAAGACGCCCGCAAAAGAAAAGACTGAAGTTCGGTTTGAAGAGCAACAGGAGCCAGACAAGAAAACGGCCACGGTCATCACAACAACAGAAACGTTCTACGAAGACGAGTCCAGACGATACCATCCTCCAGAGCTGAATGACGTGAAGCTGTACAGGGAGCAGCCAGAAGACATCCCAAAAACTCCTGCAGAAGAACCATCTCCTGAGGATCCTCACACAGAAGAGCGGGACACGTTCAAGGGCAACGCAGATATCTCCATCGGCTACAAGGCTCCAGAACTGGAGGCGATATCTTTGTATGTTGAAGAGGAGAAGAAACCAGAAGAATCGACAGTCACCGCGACAACGGTTGTCACCAAAACTGTGCAGATCACAACTGAAGGTGATGACGAAGTGCAGGTTCAACCGGCGGAAGAAGAGAGAGGCACCTTCAGAGGCAACGCAGATATTTCCATCCCATACAAAGCTCCCGCACTCGAGGGAATTTCTCTGCAAGTTCAGAAGACGACAGAGCCAGAAGAAACAACAAAAACAACCGTCACAGAAATTTTGACACAACATGAAGACAACAAGCCTGAACCAACTGAAGAAGAGCCTGACAAGTTCGAAGGCACCGACATCTCCATTGGTTACAATGCTCCAGAACTCGAGGAAGTCTCTCTTTTTGTGAAGGAGAAGGAGCCTGAAGAATCAACAGTGACCACAACAACCACTGTTGTGACTGTCACAAAAGTTTGCACAGAGCATGACGACAAAGAGCCAGCGGAAGTGGACGAAAAGGACGACAACCGAGAAGGCCCAGGTGACCAGGAAGAACCAAAGCAGACAGAAGCACACGACAGGAGCGAACAGCTTCCCGACATACCTCAACAGTCAATTTCATATAAACCTCCAGGATTGAATGACGTCTCTCTGTATGTGAGGAGAAAGGAAGACAATGAAAAGAATGAAGGAGAATCAAAGGAGCAACAACCAGAAATCCCACAAACTTCGACACCCTACAAACCTCCTCATCTTGTGGAAGTGCCACTCTACCGTCCGAACAACGAAGAGGAAGACACGAAAACCACCACCACCACCGTCACAACGATCACCACAAAAGTCCAAGAAGAAGTTCCAGAGGGAGAGGAGGAACCCATGAGGAAAGTGAGCTTCCGTGAAATTCCTGCTGATGTACATATGCCCTACAAAGCTCCAAGTCTGGAGGACATTCAGCTGTACATTCCAGGTGAGACAGGTGAAGACAGGAAAACAACAGAAACAGTCACCACAACGACAACAGAGATATCTCGCGTGGTCAGCGACCAGCAGCCGGAGGAAAGAGACACGTTCAGAGGCTCCGACATCTCCATCCCGTACAAAGCTCCTGAACTCTCATCAGTTGATCTGTCCCTCAAGGAAAGACAGGAAGAACCAAGTGCAGAGACCACAACTCGGGTGAAGGAAACTATAATTGTGACGCGAAAGGAACCAGAAGAGACAATTGAGGAGCCTGGTGCTGATGAGAATCAGAACATCACCCTGACGACAGAAACTGCTCTGATCACTAATATTGACGGTGAGACTCAAGTGAAGGAAACAGTGAAGGCAGAACCAGAACCGGTTGAGCAATCCCAAGAGGAAGAAGAGCCTCAAAGACAAGTTGAGAAGTCAAGCGAGGAAGGTGACGAGGAATGGACGGAAACTGGAGAAAGTTTTACGAAGACGAAGACTGTGATTACCAAGATGACAACGACCAAGGGAGGAACGCCGAAGCGGAAGAGGAGAGCGGTCGGGGAGCGGAAGCATTCCGACGACATCTTGGGCGACGACGAGTGGTCAGACACAGACGAGATTTCGGTCAACACGGAAACAGTGACTACAATAGTGAAGGCCTCGGATGAAGGGGAAGCCAACAGGGAGACAGCAAAGCCAAAAGCAGAAAAACAGGAAGGTTGGTCTGAACGCGGGGATTCCTATTCAACCACGGAAAGTGTGAAAACAGTGGTGACGACAGTGGACAGGGAGGACGGTGCACCGTCCGCAGTTTTGGACAAGCCAAAATCTGATGTGGACGATATGAAGGAGAAGGATGAATCTTGGTCTGACTCATGGTCAACAACGAAAACTGTCAAGACAGTGGTGACAACGGTGGATAGCGAGTCGCAGCCTGGTCGGCAGACTCAGACTGTGACCGAAGTTGACCAAGGGCAAGGCGACCAGGAGTGGTTTGACAGTGGTGAGGTCACCACAAAGACGCAGACTGTCACTACGGTTGTCACTAGGTCCGCAGATTCTCACTCAGCTAGGGATCAGAGGGTCATCTCAGTGTCGGCAGACGCTGAGAGAACGAGTCCACTGGACGACACGACAGAGGTAACCCACGGCACGACCGTGGTGGAGCGTGGCGCCCACATGGTGCCGGCCAACCAGGTTAGATCTCCATTTGTTTCTTTCGTGTCATGTCACAAATCAATGTTGTCCCGTCCTGGTGTAGCTCAAAATCAAAATTATGGAACACAAACAAAATTCTATGTGCGTAATGTATAGTGCATGCGTGGTTCTTTAAAGACATTTTCAAACACTCAATTCCTACCTCACTGGTTCGAAATTTGAGTTGCACTGTCTTTGCTATTTTTCACACGTCTAATTCTGTTTTGTTTGGTGTGTGGTGGTGTTTATTTGAACACATAAGTCTAATTTGAATTTTCCAATATCTCATAATTTCATCATGACAAGACTGTGACCCGACAGACACACGAGTGACCCTGACTTGCGCAAAACTTCAACAAGAATTAGACTTGTGGATCAACTGTAGTTTTAATACATGTAACTCGTTTGTCACGCAGGGCGCACGTTCGTGTGCCCACAACTGTGTGCTTTCAGTGTAAAATTAGTAGTTGCTGTATGTCAGTGTAGTGTAAATACATGTTGAGGAACAGAAGCCAGGGAAAGGTAAGACCCTGTGACCAAAGTGGCTTGGTTTATGAATCCCATCGCCTAATCTGGCTGGGTGAAAATTAGTGCTCATTAGAAGTCGGTTTCAAATTTTTACTGTGGTGCCAAGATGGCACAAACCCCTCCCCAAAGGATGCAAATTGGTCCAAACAGCTTTGCGCAGCATTAACACCCAAAACGTGATGACCTCGGGTCAGTGGAAGCTGAATCCTCAGGCTTGCTGATGATCAGACTAACTGAAGAAGCCGTGGCAGAAACTGAACCATCGTGTTGGTTTGTTGGGCCCGGTTGATAGACTTCGGTCAGTCAACAAGTGCTTTGACTGATCAAACGCAAATTCATTAATTTTGGTGAGTCTAGTTGCTTCACCCTTTCCCCATTTTCATAAACCAAGCAAACTTTGGTCATGCAAACTGTTTGAACTTGTGTATGACCCCACGTCATGACCCTTTTGCAGGCGCAGAAGGAGATCCAACTTCAACACACAACAATGCAGGCAGAAGGGCTCGAGGAGGAATCCATGGAAACGACGACCAGTTCCATCACAACCACAACAACCACAGAGACTGCTGCCATGGTAACGGAGTTTGCTGTTGTTCATCAACATTTGAAGAGATTTTCCTTCCTTTTTTATTCACCAAGGTTCCCAGAATTGCCTCGAAAGGTTTCACAAGAAGAACCCTTGGTCACCGTAGCATCGAAGTTTCTGTCACTGCAGATGTAGAACAATGAAACCCTACGCAGGAAAAAAAGTTTTCATTTGCTTCTGCATCTTTTGAAACGGTTACGTTGCTTCGTGCAGCAGTGTTAGCCAGTAGCTTCTGTCTCTTTCCAAAGTTCGGCAGAACTTGAAGGCGCTTGCCGCAGTTCATTTTCTTTCGAATACATGTTCTCCATACTTTTGATGCTTGTTTGCAGCGTCGTAAATACTTGTTGGAGAAATTCAACGTGAGTGAGAATCAGTGGTGTGAATGGGACCTTCCGACGTTGTCCTTCAGTGCAGACCTTGCAATGAAAACTGATCAAAACGATTTCGCGCATCATTTTTCCAGAATTGGAGTGACTATTTTAGACTTCTGTGATCGGTGTCATTTTGAATTTGCACGATTCAAAATCTGTTCCCAGACTGAACATCGTTTTGGTGTGCCAACCCAGAATCTATTTCAGTTTTCATCTCTTGGGCTGCCGACTGATGGAGATCAAATTTGCAGCCAGCTTGTTGGATCATTAGTTCTTGCCACCTGGGGTGTTGTTCCTGTTTGGTAGTGCAGACTTTTCAGAGTTCGCAGGAATCCAACCAGCTTTGTGTGTCCGTTCATGACCTGTCTAGTTGAGGTCGACGTTGTCTTGCATTCAGGCTCAGCCCCACTCACCTTGCAATGACCACCTGAATCACGCGCAAGAGCTCTCCTGGCAATTCTGAGTTTCATTGGACGTGCTCCGCGTGACAACAACTCCATGCAGCGACTGACCGTTTCCTAGCATCACACTGTATCGAGTGTCGTGCCTGCTTCAGCAGCTCAAACAAACACGTCCACCCATTTCTTTGTTCATGCACATGGAGTAAAAGTGTCGTTTTCATGGGTACTTGCAAGATGGTTCAGCGCTGGCCTTGTTCCCAGGAGCTTTAACAGTAAGATTTCCGTTGCGAAAAAAGTTTTCGCCAGAACCTTGGGTTTTCTCAGGACTAGTTTGGAAGATTTTTGTTTGGTTCTTGTTCGTCTTTGCATTGTTGAGTGTACTGGTGTCTTGTACTTGTTCGTTCCTTTCTGTAACTTCGGGCCACAAAGTTTTGGGCCTGAGCTCAAGTCAAAATTCCGTTGTTAACTCTTTGAAACATACCATGACTCCCATTCGTTTCGTTCATTCTTGCCTCCGAACAGTCATGCGTTTCTTGTGTACAATTATTTGAACACATGAAGTTTCTTGTTTTGTGCATCAGAGCGAATCCAGTCCCATCAGAAACTTCAACCAAAATCATCGTTTTCTTGCTTGGAAATTGTCAATTGCTGAACCTTGTCCGTTGCATTCTGAAAATGTTCTTTGAAATTGTACCTTGGATCCGCTGATGAAGCTTCATGAAAAATCACCTCGCTGCTTTTGTCTGCTGCCACGCTCTCAGGTCTTTCCTCCGTGGAGTGTCACGACACACACGGAGTTTGTGTCTACTGCGCCTGTTTCTACAGATCACGGTGGAGGATGACGAGTTGATCCAGGCCGGAGGCGGCGAGGAGACGGAGATCGTTCAGGCCGAGCAGATCACGACGTGCGACGTCGAGGAGGAGACCAAGATCGTCATCAGAGGTGCGCCTCGCCTTTGCAGTGCCGCGCAGAAACACCAGCGCTGAACTCAGAGTCCTTTTTGCCCATTTACAAAAGGACGTCATCAAATTCGATGCGATGAATTTTTGAATGAACCGTGTCCAAATTGCACGTTGTGTCAAAAAACATCCTTGAGACACGGGTGAGCAACAATCAGGTTCAGCGTTTCTTGAAGGGTCTGACTCGCCTTTTCTGCTCCTCAGCTGTGGTGGATCCTCGGACGGGTGAGGAGATCTCGATCCAGGAAGCGGTGGCTGCGGGAATCGTCAACTACGACCGCGGTGTCTACTGCAACCCGCGCACGCGCGAGTCCGTGTCCATCCCCGAGGCGATGAACGACGGTCGGATAAAGGTGCGCCGCTGTACGGGTCTGTGCGCTCTCAGATCAGCGGTAGAGCCTCGAGCTAGGCTCCTATTGACATTGAGGGGAAGTGATTAAAATTAGGGCACTCGACATTTTGCTTTGCATGTGTACGACCACAAAACGTAAAACGTTCACGAAACATGGGTTCTCACGAGCGCCAACGATGAGTTATTGTTCCCCAAAGTTCAGTCTTTTGTCGAGATGCAAGACTCACGACTCCCGCCGTTTCAGGTGGAGGCGATGCGCGTGACGAAGCACCACGAGGAGACGAAGGCGATCGGGCTCATCACCATCAAGTCCATGATCGACAAGCGCCACTACAACATCATGAAGGTGATCGACGTCAACACGGGCAAGTCCTACGGCATGATGCAGGCGCGCAAGAAGGGCATCCTGGACCTGAAGACAAACCAATACGTGAACATCAAAACCCAGGAGCGCCTCTCCCTGGATGAAGCCATTGAGAAGGAACTCGTGCTTGTTGATTTTGAGTCTGAAAACGAAGACCCAGAGTTTGAAACAAAGACCTATGCAATAAATTATGTGGTTGATCAGAAGAGGAAACGCAAAGTGCCTTTCTACGAGGCCGTGCAAATGGGTCTGATCAACGCAGCGACTGGTAACTACGTGAACAACATCACAGGCGAACGCATCTATGTTGTGGACGCCATCAAGAGAGGGTTCCTGAAAGGCAGAGAGGTGGAAGATGCGACTGGACTCAACATTGAGGCTGAGAACAAAGTGGTCGTGCAGAGAATTGGAAAGATCAGGAAAAATGTCCTCAAGTCCATGGAAGTCATTTCAGCATTCCGTAGAGCAGCTCAAGAAGCAGATAAAAGTGATGGTGATGAGCTTTGAAGTAATACAACTACATATTTGTCTTTCCCCTGCCCAGTGTGATTCCACGCTTGAAACCACGAAGTGACCTGCATTCTGTGTACCTGTAATATCTGTGTGTGTCTCATGTACTTTTTGTTGCACTTATTTTGATTGTTGAATTTGAAAGCTGTGTACACTGCACACGTTTTTTGAACAATTTTTTGTAATTTTTTGTAAATATTTACCATCAGATATTTGCAATGTGACTGCATAGATGAAGTCCCATCTTTCAGACATACTTGATTGAACACGACTCTTGTCTCTGTAGGTGTGATATGAGACATATAATGTACATTGTGATAAAAAAAGCAAGACTTGATGACCCGATGAAGGTGTTCACAACGATTTGTTGTGCAAGAGTACGCGTGTTTTCGCTCATGATCAGAGACCATGCAGCGCAGAAACCAAGCGAGTTTATCAGAAAAGGAGGACTACGAAAACAGACATTGAGTTTAGTAATTAAGACATTTTGAGTAAGGTTAAGGGTGTTTAACTTTTTGGGTGTTGATGAAAAATACTGCAGAATGAAAAATTTAGAATGAAAATCGTATTTGCAAATGTCATTTATGGCAGTCAAACAATTTGCATGAAATTTAACTGGTCTTATGTTTGTGCGTTTTGCATGCATTTTCACCATTTGGGGTGATTTAATTGATCGTTTCAAGTTCAGTTGAAAGTTTTGATGTTAACCATGCATGACAAATTGTCCACTGTCAACAAATAAATCAGAAGCTGAGTAGAAAACCATTTGCATGCGGAAAAAATATTTAACAGACATCTATCAATTGCATGCAAAATCCCAATCAACTTCTCAATATGTCACACATCGTTTGCGATTCAAGACATTTTGTGTCTGGCCATACCACGGCGATTTGCAAATATCAGCGCACAAGGCATCTGTGGCATCTGTGGCTGGGTCCAAACCCGGTTTCCAGGCACTGCTTCAGGAAACTGGGATACTGCAGGTTCTGCGTGCGTTGCGTGAAACGTTGTGTGAAATTAAGAAGTGCCTGTTGCATGTTCCCACACCTTGTTTGTTGGTGTGTCATGTGATCCTCCTTTGCATCCACTGTTACACAATGATAAGCAATTTCGCCAGCAACGTTTTTTGTCACGTTTTGCAGTGTTTTGGATCGCATGTTGAGGGTTTCATCTGAGTCAATATCTTGTTCAGTGATCAACATTTTGGTTGGACCTGTTTGGCTCAAGAGGGCTTCAATTGTTTTGTCCAAATTCCTACTGTCGCCAGGGAAAATTCAGTCTACAAGTTTTTCAAAACCAAGGACTGCGCCAAACGCTGGGGTCTTCACTTTCTGGGAATGAGACGTGCACCAGCACTGCACCAGAGCAATCCACAAACGCGCAAGGACCTGACAAACAACGATTGCATTGCAAAAGTTATAAACTTTGCACTCTTTCGATCACTGTACTTGCATACTGTGATTTTCGCGTTGTAAGTATCGTTTACAAGTTTCGTTATGAAGGCACAATTCATGAGGACTTGTACATTTTGTAAATTTGTAGGTGTCAACTCTTTCCATTCCCTAGAGCTTAAGTATTGTATTTTCTGGTTGGGTTGCATTTTGTTTCGCCAATTTGATGTGTGCAAAGAACACACGAACGCCTTTGCGATTTTGTTTTGCAATTCAACGTTCCATTTTCTTGCTTGCGTCACCGTGTCGCTTTCATTTAATACCATTTTGAAACAGATTCTCGACTCATCTGAGAGTTGAAAACGCAGCTTGATATTTAACATGGTGCTAATCATCAACATTTTGCTTCCTTCGCAGCCTGAGATGCCAACAGTGATACATTTTGGTCCAAAGTAAACGTGCATCCTTTCGTAAAAATTTGTTTGGTTCTAGTTCATTTTGCGAAAACATTTTTTTTTTGTTTTGATTTTCATCTTTGGAGTCTGAAATTTGTTTTGTATATACATTCGCTGTTACAATTCTTTCTTCAAATAAATTATGCTGAGAGCAAAGATTTTTCTTTGTTTCTTGTACTGCTTATGAGTCTTAGCATTTACATACAACTGTAAGGTTTGGTGTGGAGATTTATGCAATGGTGATGTCGCCATCAAGCCGTCCATTTTGGCTTCCAATCAAAACCCATTTTGCCACAAGTAAATATGTGTCAAGAACCTTCTTCCCGCATTGCGTGCACAAAAAGGAAAGTCTGTCCCACACGATGATTGACCAAAGTACAAGGCAAGCAGTCTTTCAACAACCAGACCCAAACGCAACTGCGCAGAAATGTGTTGAAAACGCTGATATATTTTTGTATTCATGCACCTGCGGTCGGTGAGTTTCGTCGAGTAACACGACAGAACAGCACAGTGACCATGTGAAGCTGAAAAACCAGGAAAACCCCCAATATGGGGTAGACAGACGTGCTCCCACGGTTGGCAGATAACAAAATGGAACGAACAAGGGGAACAGACTTGTTTGGCAACCACTATCGAGGCGCAATCCGACTCTACCTTTGGTCGACGAAAGAAGAGAATTTACTGCAGGAGTCGTCGCCACTCTTCAGTTGTGTCGCACCTTGCGTCCAGAAAATCAAAACGTCGAGTCGTGTTGGCAATGTTGGCCAAACGTATTGGTGGCACAAAAGCGAACACAAATCGTGTTTGAAAAGTACTCCGAGCGCTGAAACGAGGTTTTACATTTCCACTTTCACGGAAAGGATTCATGTCGAGGACATGTGTCACAAGCCGCGCAGTTTGTCCCCGCCTCGATCCAGGTTGACGCACGTCAGACGACCGTCCTCCGGAATCGCTCAGCGAAGACGAGTTGCATCATCGCCTCCACCACAAAGTGCACCAGAGAGAAGAAGCCAGCGTTGCTCCAGACCGTCAACCGCTTGTTCATGCTCGTCTGGGGAGTCTCGGAGCTTGACGGACGGATACCGACAGTCCACGAGCACACGCAAATTCGGCTCACTGCGGACTGCGGCTGCCTGGGGCCAGTTGTCGTGGTGCCTCTCAGACTTGGGACTCGACAGGTGGCAAGCGCATCACACGACTGAAGATTTTTTGCAGAAAGTGATTCGTCAAGGTGAGAAAACTTCAAGCTTCGTGTATCCGCAGTGACACGGGTCCCAATGATCTGCTGGACAAAACCTCACTTGGAACTGCACAAATTGTTGCAGGTAAACAAACGGGGAAACCGTTTGTGTGTGACCATTTCACGTTCCACCAAAAACGCTATCACCGGCCCGCTTTTTACGACAACATTTATTTCTCACAATATTAACTACTGTGAAACTTGGCGTCCAATTCCCAGTTCCTGTCCTCCCCGTTCCGCAGATTTCCCCGACATGGTGAAGACGCTCAAAGATCTGGACCGCTCCGTGCAGTGCTACGACCTCCTCAGGGAGCAGCTCAACTCATACAAGGAGGACCTCATCAACCTGCACAACCGTCTTTCCGAAGTGGACGACATCGCTCGGTTCAAAAATGTCTGCTACGAGGGGAGCTACAGGTTTGTGGTTTCAAGTCCCCTTTCATGTGAAATTCATTTTGTTGATTTCAACCTCTACGAGGAAAACTTTCACTGCAATGTGAAACCCGTCGTGCATCAAATCAACAACGCTACGCAGTCACTTTTTGGTGGTGTTCCCATGCTGGAGCTCAAAGTGCCAATACCATGCTCTGTCGCGCGGAAAGATCCAGGATAATGTTGCTGTTCTGCTATTTTGTCTTTTGCTATGTCGTTCAGATTTGTACATCCGAGAGAGAAAATGGAACAGTCAACAGAAGCTATCAATGCCAAGGTGGCAGCGATAGAGGAAGCGGAGAGGGAAGCGCAGAGGGATCGGCAACAGTTTCTCAAGGAAAGGGCGAGGGATGAAAGAAGAATGGAAAGAAGTAACAGAGTAAAATTCTGGAAGGCACATCATCAAAGTGAGACAATGATTTTAGAAAGCCATTCAAAGATAAATGGCGAAATGAAAGCTCAAACGTTGAAGCAAACATTCGAGGAAGATGAGGAAGATGAAGACCAGCAACAAGGGACACAGAAAATGACAAGGCAAGCTGACGAAAAAGACAGAAATACTCAAGAGAAAAAACAAATTTATCAGACAAAAGAAAAAGAAGAAGAAACGGGCAGAAGAAGAGAGCGAATCAGGGAACAAGTGCAGCAAGCAGAGCAATACCAGAGTGTAATGGAAGACGAACACACAACGGAAGAAGAGAGAAGAAACTTTCGAGACAAAAGAACATCGACTCTTCAAACCGAACGTGATGAAATGCAGACTGGCAATGATTTCGCAAAAATTGATGACGTGAGAAGACGTGAGAACAAGGAGACCAGAACAACCGAACGAGTTGAGGAAGAACTGAAGATAACCAAGCAAGGGAGAAATCAATTTCAGGAAGAAAATACCACTTTGGCACTGGAGCAAACACAAATAGAAACAGAAGAAAGGAAAGTTTCAGGGCTTCAAAGAAAGTTTGAAGAAACCAAGCAGACAATTGGAAACGACGAGATGAAAAGAAACGGGATGCTGGCTGAAGTGAAAGAGCTGAAGAAACGCACTGAGGAACGATGGATGTTCGAGAAAAGGCAAAACATCGAAAGGACGGCAACAGACTGGCTCAGTACAGATGAGGCAGACGAGACCCTGAGTCCATCGGTGCTCGCTGAAACTATCGCCTTGGTGGAAGGCAGATTCAAGATGAGACCAAGTGTCAAAGACACAACGACTCTCCGCCATGATCACAGCATGTGTTTCCTGCCCTGGGTTTGCTTCGGTGAAACACCCGAAGACTCACAAGGAACAGGTAAAGCTCGACCAGTGAAAGATGCCAGCAGCCAAGCAGGTGAATCGTTCGATGAGCTGGAATTGATGAAGCTTCAGAGAACTAACACCAATGACCAGACGGATTCATTCAAGGATGAAGTTCCTTTTCGTGAAGGCATCCAGAATTCTTCGAAGAGTCTGATGTTGACAGAGGAAGAATTTGCGGGTGACCGTTTCGAAGAATCTTTCGACGATGAACACGCACACGTGACCAACACTGCCGCATCCTCCACAGAGCTCATCCAAGGTAGAAGACTTCATGCTCGATTTGAAAACCTGCATGAAGCCTCGTTTTTAGGTGATTTGAGATGGGTTGCACGATTTGAGCCAAATCGGTGCGAGCCAAATCGAAGCACCTATAGGCAGCGTCTTCCAAAAGTATGTTAGCAGCAGTTTCATGGTCAAGATGAGAATTGATTTAGGAC
>JAAUXT010115529.1_pt1 | contig 52149 bp, 53 predicted proteins | sample 7278171 | NCBI WGS metagenome assembly JAAUXT01 (sample SAMN14350112, study PRJNA611818) | marine sediment metagenome | isolation source: surface marine sediment (1.8m) | place: French Polynesia: Moorea | collected 2018-08
TATGGGGCACTAGGCCTCTGGACCAATCAGAAGGCTGGATTTTGAATTCTAGACCAATCAGAAGCCTTCCCGCCCAAAAAATTGCTGCCCCATAGTGGGGGGCTCTTCTCTATTTGATGGCTGAAACTAAAGTTTCCCATGCACGCCCAGAGCGTTTCGTCTCCTGGTGAAGTCAGACTGAACACGAACGTCACCAGAATTTAAAGCCTGTATTTTCTTTCGTCCCCGGATGAGATCCCAAGCTTTGGAAAAGAGACCATTGGATTTACAACAGTTGTTCACTTGCGATTGCCTTGGAACTCGGTTCTGCATCTGTCGTCTTCTAACTGCTCGGTTTCATGCAAGGAGTTTTCTCAAGGGTGAATGTGTTTTGCAGATACTTATCTACAAATCAAGCACTTCCTTCGCATGAAACTTTGATTAGTTTTCTGGCCAAATGTGTTCGTCGCATGCAACAACGCGCCATCTCTTGCCAAGCGCCACCACTTCGTTTCAATTTTTGCAAGCCGATAACTGCTTTGTCCACCCATCTAGGAGTCTTTCCGTGTTCTGGAGCCCAACAGTGATCAGACTCGCAAATAGAGACGACTTCCTTTGAAAAGGACACAGCCAAGAACAACGTTCCAGGTGCTGACAGGTTGGCTCTCTGGGACAAACGATGTTGAGCTTCGGAACAAGACAGAGTGCATCTCGCAGATGTGTTGTTTAGGTTCACAATTCTTGACATTTCTGGTCGTTCAGACCAGTGTTTCAAGCGAGTTCAGTTTCATTCGATTTGGGTTCACAACGGACCGAACACTGCAGAGGCTTTCACAAAGTTGTGCTCTTCAGCAGACGAGTTTCTCTGTGTTGTGCAAATGTCCACACGGCAATGCTTACTGATGCTTTTCTGCCGATAATTACACAGGACTGATCCTTTCTAGTCCGCATGATCCGTCTTACTTAGCACAATTACTTGTCTTGGGATTTTTGTAATAGACATTAAAACTGAAGCTGTACGAATCTCGCTAAGGGCCCCATTATCTTTCTATTGCAGTGGGGCTGCAGGGTTCTTGATAAATGATATCCTTTCGGAAAATAGCTTGATAAATGTTTTATGTGTCATCAACCCCCTATGAGACCCTTGACCTAATCTCGTGATCAGAAGAAAATTGCAAATTACACAAATGCCATTATGTTTGGACAGTAAGCGCGGTTTATGAGCTTTTGCAGGAAGGGTCGGTGGATTAGTGAGACACTAAAAGCAATTCTTAGTGCTCCCTTCTTACTGTCAACCGGAGTGTGCAACTTCAGGTTCTGGATGCAGCGGCGTACTGGATTGAGAGTTGGATGACAGTGAAAAGTCAGCAAGACACAAACAGAAAGGAAAACAGGGTGCAAGGATCAACACACTATTTGGGAACACAGAGAATTGTTCGGAGCCGCGACATTCTGCGGAAAGAAATGGAAATTGAGTCGTCTGGGATTCCATTATGACCTTCCTCCCCGATACCACAGTATCGCCCCAAAGCTCATGTAATTATTCAGGCTTTTACCTCGTCCTGCCGACGTGTGTTCTCCTCGTTTGCCCAAAGGTAGCATTCAAGAAATCAAATTTCATGCCCAGACAGAAACGGTCGATGGAAGATAAAATTAACCTTGTGGTGATCCCTCTCCTGAATACTTATCGCCGCTCACTGCTCTCACTTACGGACAGCCTCGATATCATCATGGACCTGCAGGGTGCAATCGAGACTCTGATCAATCAGCTTTTTAACAAGAAAGTGAATCTGTGGTACTCTGTGGCATTGCTTTGTTAAATTAAAGCAGGCCTTCAAGCGTTATTTTCTCCACTTGGGAAAATTGGTTGAGCCTGAGCAAGATGATAAGGGAGACCGAGGTGCGCGCAGATTGCGCTGTCAGAGGCACTGACATAACTCTCGTCTTCATGCTGAATACAACAAATAACTTGAGGATTATTCACAGATCTGCCTTCATTCCACCCAACAGAGCATCTGAAGACCGCCCGAATTTCAACAATGGCAACAAACCCAAAACAAAATTCCAAGGAAACAAAGATGAAGCTTTGAAATGCTACACGTTGTTCTCATTTTGGTTTTCAGGTATTTTAACAATTGACAGGTGTCACACACCAGAAAATCAATCGCAAGTGAGCAGAGCACACCTTGGCTCTGAAGATTGAATACAGGCAACGTGCCCTTGTGCGAATTCGGCCAGGACCAGCTTTGTCCTTGGGGGCCGTGTGCTCCTGGCAAAGGACTTTCCGTCTGGTTCTTTTTTATCCGCACAGATAAATAAACTGAAGTACTTTTTTGACCGTAGAGTGAAGTGACCTGTGGCTTGATCTGTACATTCGCTGTGACATGTGAGCCAGAACTCATTTCATAGGTTGCGGCCAGGTCAAAGGATTTCATGCTGAGATGGGAATTGTGATGACAGGAAAGAAATAACCTTCGTCTTGTAGTGTTAACACTTGACCTGGTTTATGGTGGCCATTGTGCTTTTATAGATCAAATGATTTCAGGAATGGACAGCCTTCAACAAAATATCGCTTGGCCGCGTATTCAATGTGAGATACGAGGTGTGTTCGGATGGGGGTGGGAGATCCGGTTTTTCCGGTAGTGAGCCTCAACCTTTTGGATCCTCCTCAGCATGGTGCCGACCTAGGTCGCTACTCATGATGCATGCAACCGGAGATCGATGTCCACTGCACACAGGCTGTGTTGCGACAGTCGCATTACTCGGTCGTGTGGTGAATTGTCCGATGGCTGTTTTAGCATGTTTGATCGGTGAGAACTTTGCGGTTTTCGGGCGTGTCCAAAGTGGTTCAGGAGTGACATGGAGCACTCCCGCAAGGCACAGCGTGTTGAGCTGAGGACCTGTATGGATTTGGGCATGAGACATTGTGAAATTTTGAGACATCTGACCCAAATCCATGGTCGACACGCCCTGAGCAGCTCAGCCATCCACCGCTGGATGACCAAGATCCGGGGTGGCTGCCATGATGTGACAGTCTGCAAGTCAACAGGCCGGCCCACCAAGCTGACTCCCGATGTTCTGCATGCAATCAGGGCCATACTGGATCAAGACCGGACCACACCTCTCCAGGTCATCGCCCAGCGACATCAGATCAGTTTGGCAACTGCGCACAAAGCTGTCACAAAAGCCTTGAAGATGAAGAAACATCCTTGTGTCTGGCGCCCCCACGAGCTCACAGCAGCACAACGTCACAAGCGGTTGCAGCTGTCCAGGCACATCCTTGGCATGTTCCGTCGCACACCAGCTCTGCCTTCACACCTCATCACAATGGACGAGTCCTGGTTCCATCTCTACCATTGCACCACCAAGCAGCAGGGGTCGACATGGCTTGAAGCAGGTGAGCCGCGCGCCTCCAAGACCAGACAAGAACAGGCGACGAAGAAGGTGATGCTCTCCATTTTTTGGGATGCGCAAGGGGTCATCCACCGAGAATTTCTGCCACAGGGTCGAGGTGGAATCAACGCCCGCTACTTCCTGGGGTTGCTGAGAAGATTCAGGGAGTCTGTACGATGCAAATGCTGCCAGCTGTGGAGAAACTGACGTACACAGTTCTGGTTGCAGATGGATGGAGCACCCGCCCACAAGGCACGCCTGGTCCAAAACTTCATCCAGCAGACCAACATGAGAATCTTACCCCACCCACCCTACTCCCCGGACGTTGCTCCATCAGACTTTTTCCTCTTTGCCCACCTGAAAAGGTTCATCTGTGGTCACAAGTTCCTGGACTTGAATGCGCTCATGGAGAGAATCGATGTGGAGATTGGACAAGTCAGCCAATGGAAATTCACGCATGCCATGGAGGTGAGCCTTCCCTGTCGTCTCCGTGAAGTCCTGACCCACAATGGACACTATTTCAAACATTGAACTCTTCCCCGGACTGTCGAGCTGATGTTGACAAACTTTCATGTTGGTTGGTGCATCCACTTCTGAGTAATCGCACGTCGACTTTGTTGTTATGCATGCATTTTTAGTTGGAGTTGTATTGTCGGACAGTTTGGTATTGTTCATTGTTCTTTGCATTTTTACATTGGGCATTCATTAAAGGTTCTGCAAAAAAAAATTGACTCAATTCGGACTATTTGTCGTACCGGAAAAACCAGATCTCCCACCCCCATCCGAACACACCTCGTAAATTCAGATCGGATTCTCCACTCAAAATGAACTTCTGCGTGAGATACGCCACGGCTCGGGAGATGCGCTGCTTATCCACTGCTGCCAAACTGTAATTATCTGACCTGAATTGTTGAAATTCAGTTGGCATGCCCTCCAGGGGGCACGGTTCTGCAGGATTTCATGTTTCTTTGGAATTACATTGCAATTACCTAGACTTGTTGCTGATCTCTGGCGAAGTGTTGTTGTTGAAGTGGAAGGCTGCAGGCACCAGGTGAACGCTCAAAGTTGCTGACGAGATTCCCTGGTTCTGCCCCAGAATCAACAGGCTGAGTAGTAAACCAAATTCTGCGCTGTCATCACTTCGCACCTCCACAGAAACCAAATGGCAAAAACTAGTTTGTTGTTAATTGCCAGTGACACACTACGAAAACCAAAGTCGAAGTGTGTTGCGGGAAAAATGTGGCTATTCATAACTCATCGCTCAGAGCTCTTGTCAGGTACTCAGTGATCCATCAAAGCCGTGCGTCTTACTCAGCATTTTATTTTCGATAACGTCTGGACGATTCACTCACTGAAACAGAGGCGTTGCCAGAAAATAACGTGAAAATTGTATGAAAGAAAGGTGAATCTTCTCGTGCGGCCACATTTGCCGACAACAGCTCTTCACATCATTTTACCGGCCTGGCGAGGGAATTGGATGAGCACGATCTGAAAATACTTAAGTTTCAGAAAGTTGTGTCGTGCACTTTTTGTCGTGCACTTTTTGTCAACTGTGACAGCATGTACATCTGAAGTTTCTTTCTGTCATTGCAGGACCTCCACTGGAAGTTGTGACGAATATCCTCATACGATCCATGGGACCTGTATCCGAAGAGGAAATGGTAGGCAACACAAACAACGGCCTGGCACCCTCGCACAATGTGCAAGCGCCCATTTGAGGTTTCACATGAAAAAGACCCGAGCTCGACAAGTGCTGCTTCGCGGCAGAAGCATGGGAAAGTTTACGATTTAAGCTGGGCCGTCTCGTATCTTGGAGGCAATGTTGCTCCAGAAAGAATCGATCCCTTCACATGTTCCTCTAATCAGTGAAATGATAAAAATGTTTGAGAATAGAACCATCTGCTGCCAGCACCATGCTGTGCGCGAGACTTCAGCCAAGAGATTTATCCCGGAGGAACCAGCAAGAAGAGAGGCGAGACATACAGTTGGAGAACAATAAGACCAGCGAAAGTGAATTGCAGAAATAAGTGCACACCACAGACAGAAAGTGGCCGTGGTGCTTTGGAGCACCGTTGACACACCCTGAAGACGACATTCACGCATCAGGAGAAAAGTTGAAGCTCGGCCCCTCACTCGACGCACAGCGCACCCCGCATGGCTTGGTCTGTGGCATTGCAAACGCTGAGCTTTGGAAACCAAGTTTGCTGAACCTGAGTCCGTTGGCAAAGAAAAGCCACTTTCAAGCCAAGCTGAACAAGCCTTGCTCCACTGAAATATTGAAGAAACCCAAATTGTGACAAAGCAAGATGTTTTGTCTCCGTTGTGCGTCGACTCGAGTCGGGCGTCTTCATGCACTTGTCAAGACATGGGTCATGCAGACAACACCAAAAAGTGAGATGAAATCCGTATTGCAATTCAAAACGGAGCGTACGTTGTCTTCGTGTTGTTCAGCTGTCTTCTCGGGAAGCAGTTTTGCAGAAATTTTTGGAATTTTCCACAGGGATGACCGTGAACGCCTGAAAAGTCCAACTGAGAAGGAAGAGACCCGTGACATCATCTTTTCATTGTTTCGTGTGGTCCAATTTGCGAAGCCCCATTTCGTGAATTACCTTGGCAAATTGCGTGATTGGAGAACACTCAAAACTTTGTGAACTCGGCGAAGTTCTCGAGGCGATGAAGCTGCTTCTCGGCGGTAGCGAGGCGCCATCTTTCTGAACAGTCAATCACCACTTCACTTCTCACCACTTTTTATCCAACAAAATACTTTTACCTTTATCTCAGTGCTCCGACAATGAACCAATGACAACATTTACGGAGAAGGTTTTTTGGAGATCGAAGTGAGAGAGTCAGGGTAATTCAGTGTGATGTTCCTCGTTCGACCTCAACCATTAATGTCATGCGAGGTCCTTTTCCATGAATCAAGTTTCCCCAAAAAAACATCGTCTGTCTGATAACAGGTTGAGTACTTGCAAGGTTCGCAGGGATTAACTTTACAAACGACCTCCTTGTTTCTCTTCGCCTACCATCCTCACAGCAATAAAACACTTTTCCACTCACAGATGTTCTCCATGGATTGCTACTTTCGGCAGCAGTGGACAGACACCAGACTCGCCTTCGAGCCCACGAACAATATCAGCGAATTGCGACCATCTATCAAGATGCTCGACAAGATCTGGAAACCTGACACATTTTTCCTGAACGGCCAGAGCTCCTATCTGCACACAATCACCTATGAGAACAAACTTTTCCGGATTACGGTCGACGGCAATGTGTTGTATTCTCAACGGTGAGCAACAAACTCAATTAGGAATGTAAGCGAAACAAAGGTTTTCACTGCAGTAGCTTTGCAAGTTCTATTGAACAGAGCGGCAGATGGGTCTCAGTGACAAACTGTTGGTGTCAAAGATAAAGCTGCGAACTTTGTGTTTCCCTGCTGACCGTCCATTTTCAATGTTTTTGACAGGTTGACCATAAAGTCGAGCTGCCCGATGTTTCTGCACAAGTACCCGCTTGACTCTCAGAATTGCCCTCTCTACCTTGGCAGCTGTAAGTGACAACCCTTTCTGTGTGAAGTTATGCTGAACATTTTCTGGCAAAATGTTGTTTCCGATTCTCTCAACCATAAGAAATCAAGTAAGATTCCGTGTCGCAGTCTGTTTCAATGCAGCTCAAGTTTTTTGAGTATATTGTGAGGAAAACAACTGTTGAAACAAAGTTCTTGTGTTTCAGATACTTGTGTCCAAGCATCATTTTGTGCCCTGGACAGTCCAAACATTAGACACACAAAATTGAATCGTGAACGTGCAAACTCGGTGCATGTGTTCACTTCGCACAGGAAGTTCCTCACATTTGGGGGGGGGGGAATTCCAGGTTTTTTTGCTCATGGGCACGCACATCAAAACTTCAGTCGTGTACTTTCTGAAAGCAAAATGGTCATTCCAATCCAGATTGTGCTGCAACTGTCTCAACAATGTTTTTGTTTCAGTCGTGTTGTTACGAATGTTTGTGCTTTTCTGTCACACAGACGGATACGGATCTGAAGACATTGAAATAAAATGGAAAGAAGGTCCGCACCCAGTAAAAGCGTACTCAGACCTTCGCATGGCTCAATTTAGACTCATTGGGATTACATTCGGAAATGCAACAACGGGACGAAACCATGGTAATACCTTGTCTGCGTGAGTGCAAGCGCAATGTTGTCTTCTCTAATCTCTGTCTGAACGCTTTTTTCAGATGGCTACTTAAATGATGACTTACGACTTAAATGGAAAACCCCAGGCAACCCCATAGCGCAATATACTGATATTACGATGGCCCAGTTCAAACTAACTAGAATCAAACATGGCAATCGAACGATGGGATCCAACCATGGTAACAAAACATTGCCCAACAGTTTGTAGTCTACTCCTTCCCCACCCACCCCGTTTTACATTTTTAGCTTTTATCTGAAGTACTGAATCATCAAATGAAGCAGCTTTTGCTGAAACCATGATATGTTGTTAGGTACATTATGCGTATTTTTATGCGGATACGTGTTCAAAGGTCAAGTCTGCTTTGCCTAACATCTTACACTTTCAATCAGAATGAACGTTTTGGATCCCCATTTGTGGGGTGGACCAAGATAATGAGGAGACATGGTCCTTTGAAATTACACCTTTGATGTCAGGCAAAGCGGACCAACGCAATCTGTTGCAGCCTACGTTATTTCGCCTGCAAGTTCGAATCGCTTGTACATACGTTTTCTTAGATCTAGCTCTGCAGATATATGAACATATGTGTGTGCAGCTTCGTGGCAAAGACGCAAGCGTAGAAGTATGAAACAATGATGAGATGCACATTGATACACTGATAGGTCAGACTTTATTTGGCACAGAACACGAAAGTGGCCAAATAGATGCATCGGGGCACAACTTCACCATCGCTGTTCTGATCTGTAGAGCAATGGCAATACAAAGTGCACCACATGAGAAGTTTCAATGAAAGGAAAGGCAAGAAAAGCGTGAAGAAAGAAAGTGCACTGATGTGTAGTAAAGAACGCTTGAATCTTTCAACCAAGGGTCATCGTGAATGAGGCATGATGTTGCTCATTTACCTTTGCTACTTTCCCGATAAAGTTTAACTTCGAGCTTTTTACCTTTTGTTTGCCAAAAAAATTGCAGCTGTATTGTTTGCCTGGCAAAAAATCCCATTGTGCGTAAATTTGTTTGAATCGTTTTCGAGTTGCGAACTACAACGACCAATTTCCTTGTTCAACTTCGATACGCATCAACATTGGCGCTAAGAACTGTATTCAATCCAATTCATTGTTGTCCAGCAAAGCATGCACAAAACAACAGCATCGGTCAATCGGCATATTGACAAAATGCACAACCCGACTGACACAAACACGTTCGACTTCATGTTCTGGAAATAAAGAAACTGTTGTTGCCTCTGTCGACAGGAGGACGTTCGATCCTGCACGTGGAGTTCGAGATGACGCGGGAGATTGGCTACTACCTGCTGCAGATCTACCTGCCCTGCTACCTCATCGTCATCATCTCGTGGGTCTCATTCTGGATCAACCGGGAGGCGACGCCGGCCCGCGTCACGCTCGGTGCGTCCCTGCAGTGCGCCTCTGTTTGCACGCAGACATTGTGCGGCGTTTCTGATGCACTGACACACAGTCAAGGCCACACTGTCATGTGCTGCAGGCATCACGACGCTTCTGACGACATGCACGATCGCCATCACCGGGCGCACGGGCATCCCGAAAGTGTCGTACTCGACGGCGCTCGACATCTTCCTGCTCATGTGCTTCACATACGTGTTCGCGGCGCTCGTCGAGTACGCCGGCGTCAACTACTTCACGAAAACCGTCACCCTGGAGCGGAGGGACGAGAATGAAGACATGAATGTAAGTTGTCGAGGAGGAAAGAAATCTGAACTTTTTTCACTTTTTTGTGGAAATCGCATGAAGGAGGGAGGGAAACTGTTCTTGCACTTGCATAAACCACATTGCTGCTTGAGAATACGCTCCATCTTGGATGCAAAGTGCGTTTTCTTCTCTTCGTTGTTCACATCAGTGAATGTCCACATCCACAACAAGACCCCGTTTTGATGAACACAACAACTTTTGCAGCTGCGCAATACATTTAACATGAACGTGCTTTTTAGGGGGACAACGAAAATATTCCGTCTTGCAGTTATAACTTTCATCCTAACCAAGTGAAGGTGAACAAACACACTTGAAGATTTTTGTTTGTTGTGTTCGAAGACGCACTGAAGTCAGTGAGAATCCAGTTGAACAATAGACTAAATTTGCTTTGTTGTGGTTTTGTGTTCACCTGATCTGATCTTTCACGTACTAATGGTCATCTGTTCGCTACAACTTTTTACATGGCTACTTGTGTCGATGTCCGTAGATCTTTGATCACTTTCTGCAGCAATTTCTCAAAAGTAGTTGCTCCGTACTTGTATTAGAAGTTCTTTCTACAATGACACCAGTGCCAAAGGTGTCTCACCCATTCCTCCCAATTTCCTGAGAGCCCCTCACCATTTCTTTTCAACACTTTTTTCAACTGGATACAAAGACATGCTTTGAAACCCCTTTGTCTCCTGAAACATGCCGGTCCACATTGCCCCGAGAACCAACTGCTCTTGTGTGTCCTTCTCAAGAAACGTAAGCGAAGTCTCATCTGAGGAGATGGCCATTCTGCATCAGCAGTAAACGCAGCGATCTAACCGAATGCTGCCTCGTTTTTTGCTGGATTGTGCGACGTGAACCAGCTGCAGGTCACTTTCGTCAACGCTGTCGGACAGAACTCCATGCTGTGTGTTGTCGCTTCTCAGGAGAACGAGACGAACCGGCCGCTGCTGCGACCCAACAACTACGCGACGACGTCGAGGCGCACTGTCACCACCGACATCAACGGACACACGATCCTGAACAGCGGCGACGCGACGCGCGCGCAGCACGACTCGTGCTGGGTGATGCTGCTCCACTGTCTGCAGGGAGACGCCAACTACCGCATCTTCAAGGCGAGCAGCAAGAGCGGCACTCTGTCCGTCAGTAAAATTGACTCCCTCGCCAGAATCATCTTCCCCTTCAGCTTTACCTGTTTAAATGTGCTATACTGGGCAGGGTTCCTTTACTATTTTTGATTGGAATCGCTTGTGGCCAAAATATGTTTTGCAAAAGAAATGGGTTTACGCTGGCCTGCTTGGTGTTGTTCTTGTCATTGAAATCAATCTAAAGTCATTCGCGCCAACGGCTTCAGTCAAGGCATCTGTGGGGAGTTCCAATGCACTGGCAAGGTGGCGAATGACAAAACAAAACGCGTCGAATTCGAAAGAAGCTTCATTCACAAAGCTGGTGGCTTGTAATGTAAATAGAAGGAAAATAAAGAGTCTGTTACCGTTTTTACAATATGAATGCGTTGTACAAGTCGAATTGTTGCTTTGAAGCGTTCAAAGTCTATCGTTGTCTGTGATACATGCTACTGCAGAGTCCATTGAGTCGTTATAGTTCCAGACGTCGGATCAATTTTGCTTTGCCAGAGAACCTGTCCTTGTAAACCTGCTCTGTACACCGTAGTGCATTTCGTGACATTTTTCACACAACACAAAGTACAAGAAAACTGATAATTCCTGTCCGCAGCGCGGGTTCACTCGTATATACCTCGGTTTGACGCAACTTCTTTTCCCACTGAACAGGCTGCTTCCACCCAAAGTCTTACGCTTTGGCCCGTTTCAAATTGCTGAAGAAAAGTTCCTGTTGATTTTTGTTTGTGTGGAAAATTTGTGCGTGGTGGGGACACGCGGTGTTCTTCAGCATAAGCACTCGTGGTACTCATACTCCCTCCCGTTGCATGTCCACCTCTTGTTCACTTGTTTTCCGGACACCAATTCTGATTCTGGCAGTTCGCACCATAAGAACGCTGCACGGCTTCCTGTGACCTTATCGAAACCTGCCTCGATTGAACAAGCAGTGTTCAGCAGATGTTTTTGCACTTTGTCGTCAGTTTTGTACCAACAATACTCAATGCTAAGCACGCCCAGAATTTTGAAAACATTGCGCCCTCCACACACTTTGTTGCAATAAAAGAAATTCCAGTCACCTGTGTTTTCGCCTCACAATCAATCCGGTTCTTCCAAGGATACTTGAGCACGCACTTTTCCCGTCCCTAGAAAGTCATTTGAGCCTCCAAAATTCCAAAAGAGACCTCGTGGTGGGAAAGAAAAACAAGAAAAGACAGCGAAACAAACTAAATAGTGTGGTACTTTTCTCCCTTCTTGAGAAAAAAAGACAATTTCATTTGTGCGCAACTGTTCTTGTTGGAGAGAAAAGTGCAAACAGGACCCCTGGATGTTCGAAACAACCATCACCAGCAGATTTAGAAACGCTGGTTTGTTACTTCTGGCACGAGAGGTGAATATTCTCGTCCAAAGTCATATCCCCCATTTAACCCTGGTTGTTCTTCATTGGACTCATATTTCTGAAAGGGAAATCAAGTCAGTTCTCGCTTCGAGAAAGTGACATGGGTAATGGACGGCTGAGGTAAAGCGTACCTCATTAGGGTGCCCTTGTACTCGGCTTTGAGCCACTCACTTTGCAAAAGGGACTGTGAGCCGATTCTTCAATACATCTTCCCCGCGGTTCTTTCAATGGACTGTAAGTTATAATTTTTGCCCACTTTGTTCGGATTGAAAGAGAAATCTGTCACTTGGATCCCGTTGAATGCTTTGTTCGATGAGAATGGATTTTCCATTTTTCCTCAATTCGGTTCTCGTGGATAAACGCGCCTTGGAAGATGGGAACTGCAAAAACCTTCCATCTTCTGAGCGAGATTGCCTTGAGACACTGGATCCACGTTCACCACAGCAAAAGCTCCCTTGGCCAGAAGCGTCCGAGAAGTCTCAGCTGTTTCAGTTCAGTTGACAAAGCCTGAAACCTTGTGCTCTTTAAGGCGAGCCAGTACAATTTGACGCTTTGATGGATTGTAGTTCGATTTGAGTGAGTTTTGCCGCACAAAAACAAACTTTTTCCGTGATAGAGACAAGTTATGAGAGCCGGGGCACAGCTCAAGTTTTCAGAACAAGAGGTTCCTAATGATCTGCACTCGCAGCTCACCCATCAATTGCTGATATCACTCAGCCACTGAAGAGCCTCAAAGTAACCCTCAGACCTTTTGCCCCCTGGAAGTTACATCAAGAACGTAAAATGGAGATCCGATGCAAGGACAGAAGATGGGTCTTTACTGCGGATCAATGCAGCGAGAGATACGATTCTGCTCAGCCCGGACGATTCCTCTTTGCAGTATTCATGGCTCTCGCTGAGAGCTATATTTGACATTTTGCTCCTTAAATCGCATGTGTTCCTGTGCACAATTTGTGGTCCATACAATTTTGATCTCTCCGGTTCAACTCCATTTCTTCGCTTCTTGACCATGTTCTTGAGACCAGCTGAACATCACTCCATGGTTCGTGGTTTGCCACAACTCGGGTTTACTTATGCACGCAGTGATGCTATCTTTGCCATATGTGCTTTCTGAACATCATTCTTGGATGATGGAAAAGCCATTTTAAAAGGCAAATTAGTTTACTGATTGATTGCAGCTTTTTGCTAAAGCAATTACAGCGCTGTTATCAAACTGTCATTGACCAGCAGAAGGGACCTGCGCTTTGTGATGCAGACAAATTGCGTTATGGAAGCTTTCTAATGGAAATGGTGAGTGGATAATATTTTCTTGGCAATTCATAACTTTCCAAACGGAAATCCATTCGTCACAATCACAATTAAGGAATGAGATTTGTCTATTTTTTCCCGCTGCGCAGACTTTTGAAGACATTTTCAAGAAACCACAAGTTCTTCAATCTTAACCTCCGCGGAGGCCCTGTGGAAGGAAAGAAAGATACGGAAAAACAGAGACACAAATGAGGTGGTGTAGCAACCCTTGACGCTGCCTGCGGTTCCACAAAAGGACAACTGCAAATTACTTTCCAAGAAATTCGGACTGGTGCCCTGAGACTACACGGCGTGCAAAGCTAAACACACAATGCAGGTGCGGGAGCCTTTTTGGGGAGAGCTACAAGACAAAGTTTTAAACTGCTTGACCCTTCATTTTCCGAATCTTCACTCACTGGTTGGTTTTGGACTTCACAAATTAACTCCGTAAACAAGAGAAAGAGCACGCATCGGCACGCACGTTCAAGGCTCTCTGCTTTGGTTTTTTTTTTTTAAACATGAGAAAACGGAATACAGGAAGGACCAGAAAACTGCCCCATTCGACTGAATTAACCTGTCAACTGTCGCTGCACGTAATGAATGGTCTGTGCGCTGATCCAGTAACTTTTGGAACAAAATAACTGTCGCATCTTTGTGCGTAATGGAAAGAACCAATTGTCTCCTAATCGCCAGATGGGTTTCCATGAATCTGATTGGTGACGGTCAGCAGCATGTTTGTGGTCCTGGGAATTATATCAGGGCAATGAGATGAACAGTGATCAGACTTAGGGTGAAACTGTATTTTCTGTTGCTTTGTTGTGTGTGATTTTTGTTTCATGAAAAACAAACGAAAGCAGAGTTGGTTTCTTGCTGTGCACAACTCGTGGGTCCGTCAGTGATTGTGGAGACTTGTATGGACGGGCAATAGCAGCTTTAGCCAACACATTCCACAGGACGTGAGGTGCAGCATTTGTGCAACGTGCTGTTACCTGGTGAGATATGTATCAAGTGAGGCTGAGGAAAAGGCGAGGCTTTGCTCTGTGTCCACGATGTTTTGGTATTTTTTGAGGTAGTGACACGGTGCGTGGTGTTGGATATGGTGCCTGTTGCCGCTGGTGACACACACAGACAATTTGCAAGACATAGACGAGAGGCACCTTCGGTTCAGGCCAAAAAAGCTGCAATTAATTTGTGTCGAGAACTGTTGTGCAGATATACCTCCACTTTTCGAGCTGATCGTTTTCAACAGACTTAGTCACGCCATTTTCTGACCTTCAGATAGATTCCTTGATCTTCAAACAAACCAGACAAATCTTCATCCTTCAAGCGCAGGCTCCATTACTTGCCTTAGAGTGGCTACTTTCAAGGCCTGCTTGGTTCTTGTCCCCGAGAAATCAGCAAAGTCGCTGCGTTGTGGATCGGGCGTCACCATCGCGTTATTCTTCCACTCTTTTTTACGTGCATTAAAGTTGGTCGTTTTGTGTTGCATTCAAATATCAAGAGATGTGATTCTTTGAGACACTTATTGCTGTGCTAAGCTCCTCTAAGACAATCCCAACTTCGGTGTCTTCTTGGAATGTCTTGTGATGTGAGGATTTGGGGAAAGGTCTTTGAGTTTTACGATCGTCGGCAACAGGGAGTTCACCCCACCGGAAGCGAACACTGCCATCCATTCCCAAAGCAAATAGAATATTCACGTGTGTTCCCTGCAGTGCAACAAATACCACACGGGTTTCATTTGGTTTGGAAAAATTACCAGGAAGAGTTGGTCCCGTAAGCGTCCTAAACGTCATACGTTTCCTTTTGTGCGTTTGTTTACGGAAAGAAATTTCAGTTTCAGCCGTAAAAGGTGTCACAATAAACTCCTGATGGGCTTTGTTTTATTTTTGATGACAAAGGCCTCTTGCAAGTGGTAAGACGAATACACAACACCGCACACTAACATTTTCCAAACTGTGAAACTGTGATGAGAGGCAGAAGCAAACGACACAGCAAACGTTTCCAAAAAGTTGCAACTCTGTTCGTGCTGCAGGCGGTGACCTGCAGTGGAATCCATTTCTTCACACATCCATCCAGAATCCGGTTGATGTGAAAAGGAAATGAAAAATCCTGATTTATCGAAACAACAGATGCCGCCGTAATGCTTATCTGCCTAATTGATAAAATTGCTTTTTCACCGTAAAGTTGGGCCTCATAACTCAAGATTCTCACATCGACACACGGCTATGCTGAATCGCTGTCGCACCCAAAGTCGTAGTCGCGAGAACAAAGACCAAACAGTACTGAGGTCCGATGTAAAGACAAAGCCTGTTGGTTCTTTTCTTTCAAACCTTGTCTTGGAACTGGATCAGAATCATCTGACGTTACTGTTTCAGTCATCTGTGTGGACACTTCATGACAAAAGAAGTTGGAGCAAACTGAGAGATTATCAAGCCAATTTTTTGCGTGCAGTGGTTTGCAGTGGTTCATCGTCAGCATCAGAGAAGGGAAACCTTGATTGTGCGGAGAACTTGTTGGTTCCGGATCCCTTGTCCCTGACCTGGCTTGTTTCTCTCACGCGAAAGTTTCTTTGCGTTTTTGTTTGTGTCAGCACAAAATAGCAGGCTCGTAAAGCTCAGAGCAACTGACAAAAATAGGTGTGGTCTTCATCACTGGGAAATTTTTCGTTTGGTCCCAAAAGCAGTGGTCAGGAGAATATCCACCCTAAAAGGGAAAATCTTTTTGCCCGAAAGTCACAATAAGAGGAGATAACCTTTTTGAATGAGGTCAATTGGCAAGACCTTGAGCTATTGAGTGTGGAATTGTCCAGTTGAACAACAAGGACAGCTCTTCCCGAGTTATCTTTTCTGTCCGGCCTCTTGTGGACTCAGACAAAAAGGAGAGAAGAGAACGAACTACAAGGCAAACTGAAAACGCGGAGCATCCTCGTAAATCTTCACTCCATCTTTGTGGCAGTTTACTTTGCGGGAACTTTGGATAGCTGTGCTCATCTGTGAGGTGATTGCAGATCTTGTCAGTCCTCTGTCGTGATTGATGTACAAATCGCATATGCAATCAAGGAAAGAAATGAAAAACACTGTTCTGAACACTATCTTCCTGACAGTCAAGATAGATTCCACTTCAGGGTTACCCATGAAAGGAAGGAGTGCAGTGTCGGATAAATGTCAGTTCAAAAACCATTCAGATGAAAATGAAAACGATTCTGTCAGAGTGGCGTGGTCGTTTGGGCACAATTTGAACTTTTGCGGGGCAAATTCAAATCGGCAATCCAGTGCGCTTCAGATGACCAAGGTGCGGGCACCGAAAGTACTGAAAAGAGAAACCACAGTTATGTTTCTTCTGCTAAAAGGCCTTTGTTTTTTTTCCACCAACATGACTCAAAAGGAAAAATGCACACAAAGTCACCTTCGGCAAATAAAAGGCAAATTTATGTGCACATAAAAACATAAGTGCATCTCGTTAAACAAATGAAGCTATTTTCCAGGGGAAACCAAATAAAGGAAACTGTGCTCGAGACGTGTTCCTTGCATCAATGATTAATACGATTCCAAGAACAACTGCGAGGACATTGTCGTTTGAAGAGACAACAACGTCGTAGAATTCACTCCGGCCCGTCTTTCGCGCGCGATTGTTTTTTTCCTGCACATTTGCAACCACACCAATCTGAAACAAAGAAGGATTTGCGCCCATTTTCGGGCAAAACCTGACAGACGTCCACACGTCCATTGAGACAAGAAGCACGTTGTGGTCACCCGCGTCCTCTCCGCAAATCCTTTGTGTTAGCGCTCCAATCAACGGAGGCAGAGGAAAAGGAATGGCTCATTAAGGTAACGAGGGGCTTTCTTTGTGCAAAAAGTTATCTTGAGAACTTTGTTACTTCGCTTTCATCAGGATTGGTCTGTATCCGAAATGGGTCCCGAGAGTCAGGCGAGATATGTGATTAGATTGCTCAGTTTACTTCCACTAATGCTGGCTGAAATGTGCTAAAACTTTGGAAGAGGAACTAAGTAGACACAAGACGGTCGCTAATGGTAATGAAAGCTTTCACCTCGTGGAAAAAAGATTTAGGGGGCTTTGAGGCAAAAACGCTCGTCGAGCAGTTGAACCCGCAGGCTGTATGATCAGTTGATTATCCTACTTTTTCTGTGTTCTGTGAATCACATACAGACAAGAACCATATCTGTCGTTGCAAACTGTTGATGTTTCAAACTCTCTCGAGAAAAAGAATCCAAGGTATACCGACATGATTTTGTTTGGAAGGGACCGCAGGATTCTGCATTCGCGTAACACCAGCATCTTTACTGTCCTTGTGAAATGTGTCTTCCTCTTGCCCATCCGCATTTCTTTTTTCGATCTCAACCGTGAAGCGACTGCCATTGTTCAGCTTCGGATAGTTGCATCGGTGTCTCGAAAGTTTCATCTTTTCCGTGACTGAAGCTTCAAACCAACACAAACTTTTTGCCCAGAACCAGCTCCAAACCTCCTATGTCGAGAGCGCGGCCCATGCAGTGGCCCTCCACACACAGTGAGCGCCGTGGCTGGTTGGTCAACATTTCGTGATGTTCATCGGACGGGCTGTGCTCTCCTTTGGCTAAGAGCTGGTGAAAATCTCTCTCGCACTGAGAACTTATGAAATGGGATCACTTTGAAGGTCCGTATTTCAGTCAACACTGACAAGAACACCAGAACGACAACAGTCTTGGAATGGCATTCTCCTGCCACCTGCACAAATCTTTCAACAACACAACACGAGAAGACAAAAAGAAGCTTGTTAATAAATTCAGATGTCTCTCTCAGAAGCAGTCTCCGTGTTGTGTGTCCGGAGACTCCCTTCAACTTTAAATTCTTGGTGTCGTGCCTTGAAAAAGAATTTACCTTTGCTGGAAAATGCAGGACGTTCTCTCTTTTACAAGTTATCAGCAGTGTTTTGGAGTTTCAAACTTTCAAAACTGGTCAGGACTTGGGTGCAGCTCAGTACAGGCAACCAATCGATGGGGAGACATGAGGGTTCTGAACCAAACAGCCACCTGATCTGGCACTGCTCCTATTTCATTGCCAGTGTTTTGCGGATGTCAGAGATAGTTGTCAAGACGCAGAAGATACTCCACTTCGTCACAATGAATCATCCGATCCTTGTTTCAGAACTTCTGTTTTCCGGTTTCTGTCCACTCTCCTGTTTCGCAGGAATCCCTCTGTCTGTCTTTGCTATTTCTGTCATTGGAATGACATGATTCTACAACAACGGAGGTTCTCACTCCAAACACTTTCTTGTAGGCTGTCCTGCATCTGCTGTGAAACCAGTAGATGAATGGATTGAAGGAAAAGTGGGCAAACAAGAACGTCTCGCACAAATTACGAGTGGTTTTGTCTGCCCTCAACAAGTCAGTCACCATAACTGGAGAGTACTGCAGGAAAAACGAAAGCATTGAGATGCACAAAACTGCACACGTTTTGATCTCCATTCTGTCTTTTGTGTTTTTTCCAAGTTGATTTGATTTTCTGCGAAAGAGATGAAATCCTATTGCGCTGTAGCATCCAAACGTCACTGCCCAAACCAGAACAGCTGGGACCCACAGTCCCAGACGAAGTGACTCCGTCTTCAGGGCGTACATCATGGTGCAGTCCCATTGCAGTTCAGAAGGTGGGTTCTTGTTATGACCCATCCAAAACACCAGGAACACGTGGACAAAAACGTATAAACACAGCAAAATGCTGAAAGCCTGGTTTTTCCTGACTCGAATGTTTACTTTTGCTTTTAATGGTTCCCAGATGACGTAGCACCGTTCCACAGCTATTGCCGCTTGAAGCAGATGATGGAGAGAGAAAATTGTTGTGCACAAAACGAGAAAAGTTCTGCAGGCTTTTTCCCATTTGTCCTCCGATCCCCTTTCTCTGAAGATGATGGAAGCCACCAAGGGAGGGATGTACATCACAGATGCAGCGTCCGTCAGGGCCAAGGCAAAGAGCAGCTGGCTCTGAGGGGTCCACCAGTATCTCCAAACGGCACGACACAATACTCCATTGACGATGAAGGCGATGCACCCTTCCAACATGAAGCCAACATCAAACCACTTGTCAGTGCCTACGTTCCGAATCACTGCATTCAAGATCGTTGTGTTGTTCATTGTACTGCACAAAAAGTTCACAAAATTCAGGCAAAGTGATGTTTGACTGACTTCCGTGCGTGTACATTGCGTGATGCGGTGTGCCTGTCCAATCCATGTTGGCATTTGTGTGCACGTTGGAGTCATTGTTGTTTGGTTTGGTCCCGAACTCAACGCGAGTGGCATTGAAAGGCTGGGCGTGAAAGGATTGAATTATCCCTGATGAGTCGAAAAATGTTGCAGAGTGATATGTGCGCATTGCGCTCAATTAGATCTACGCTGGACAGTGATATCTGGGGCAAGTGATTACTTCGATTCACAGATGAACAGAACAGTGAACAAACAGGTAGATCCATTTGCTTGTTTTGCCGCTCTTTTATCCGGTCTGCCCCGATTGTCCCAAGTGTCGTGCTGGATGGAAATAAAATCCTCAAATGAACACTCGACGAACAGGCAGGCAAATCAGTTTCATCTCACCGAACCCAGGAGAACGACAACAAAGCTTAGCCTTTAGTTTTTTGCGTTCAGGGGTCGCACACGCAGTCTTTGTGTGTGCCTTCTCATTCATGTAGTAGAAAGGGAATGAACCAAGACAGTGAACAAGGAAATTGACATGTTTTATCTTCAGGTTCCACAACAGTGAGAGGCTAGCCACCCAGGAGACTCTCGTTTGTCTTTGTGAAAAGATGCGCCATGTCCACGTGAGCAGAGCAGCGAGAGAGATCAACGAGACGGACAGCACTGGAACCTGCACTTGGTTTCGTGCACATTGTTTGTCTCGGTGTGTGTGAGACTATCGTGCAGACAGAAATAGCGCTTCCATGCAGTTCATCAAGAAACAAACGCGTTCAACTGCACGTGACATGGACAATTGGTGTTGGATCTGACATCCTTCTTCTGTCACCTGAGTGCGAACAAAACATCAGAGCATCTGAATCCAAGTTCGTTCGTGACAGCTTCAGAAGTTGTTCGTGTGGTAGGGATCAGAGCTGCTCCTCCTATATCGCCGCACTGATCGTAACATCTTATGTTGTAGATCACCTCGGGATTTTGAGCTGAATGCCACGCGCACCAGTGGACCTTTGGTGATTTGCCTCTGCTGTTTCTCATCAGAATACGAGGGAGGTCCTGGAACATGCGGAGGATGATCGCCATTGCAAACCAGTTGTTTGAAAACAAAACCTGGAGGAGTGTTCGTGTTTCGAATAAAAATTGTCTTGTGTCATCAATGAATGTTGTTGTTTTTTGAAAAGCGAATGTGCGGCTTCAGTCCTAAAAAATCCAAAGTGTTCAAAGTCCCTGAACATGAAGGGAACATGCACGTGACTGTCTGGAATGTGAGTAACCTGTCTTAGAATCAGTGTGAAAAGCGTGGAAAATTGGCCAGAGAAATTGAGGGATCACCTGTCAGTCGGCATCAAGTGCAAAAGGACCACGGAAATGCATACGCGGTTTGTCATCTCTGTGTTTCAGCAAACGGGAGCAAATTGGGTTGTTCTGGACAGAGAGTGACATGGACGCCGTCGTTTAACAAAGGACTGCCTCGAGATTCCATTGCCGTTCAGAGAAAATGTTGCAGGAAAATTTTAGGTGTGTTTGGGGCAGAAACCAGTGTAAACTTCTTGGAAGGATGACAAGCACACTGGAAGAACATGCTCTGCACACACAAAAGACAACATCAAGAAGGTGGAAATTGCACTCCAGAAGGACCATAGGGCCACTGTGCAACAACTTCCTGCGAAGACTGATATCTCCAAGACAGGGGCGTATCAAAGAAAGACCTTGGCCTGTCAAAAATCACATCAAAGCTGGTTTGCAAAGTTCCTCACTGACGAACAAAAACAATTCTGCAAACACCTGTGTAGCAAAAACTTTGCTATTTTCCTTGACAACCCCAACCTCGTGCACTGTTCAGACCAGTGATGAGTTATGGATTTCTGTCCTGAAGCAAGCAAGTTCAGTCTGGATTCCCAAAAGGACTCAAGCGCCATGCCTCACAAATACAGATCGGCAAAGGGCAGAAAAGAAGATGATTTTGGCTTCTTTCTTCAACAAAAGGGAATTGTTTGGCCGATTTCTTACCCTCTGGTGTCACAGTTGATGCTGATCAGAGCTGCGACTTGCTCAGGGAGCTGAATGAGAACGTTGTTTGGTGGGGGGTCAAGTCAGGACAGGTCAGTGATACCCATTCCTTCATCGTGCTGCGAACGCCATTGGTTTCTTTGGTGAGCGCAAAACGTAGCTTCTGCCCAACACTGCTTACCTTGCCCCCTGTGATTACTTCCTGTTTCTGCACAATTTGAGAGGACTGAGACACAACACAGTAGACGACGTGGAGAAAGCAGTCACGAGCACTTTGCGAGCCATTCCTTCTGACGACTTTGAATCAGCCCTCATGTCAATGCCCACCAGGTGGATGAGGAGGGGAATCTGCAGAAGGGGAGTACTTAGACGGTCGACACTATTCAACTAGAAGAACTGGCCTGGAGATTGTTTTTGGTGACGACAATGAAAAATAAAACTCAAAAAGCGACTCAGAATCAGTAACTCCAATTTCATGGTTTCTATTTGCTTTGAAGACTGCTTTGCACAAAATTGAGAGACCAGTTCGGGACAGAAGCCGTACATTCCATCACTTCCCTCGTAGTAAGCCACCATGCCCGAATTTGGTTTTGGATGACAACAGTCACAACAAAAGAAAGATGGTGGGGTGTCTATTTCACTCAAACATCAACCCTCAGAGGTTGTAGAAGTGACCGTTGTACAAGTGCAGGACATCGCCGCGAACATGCAAGAGAGCGCATGGCTGAAGAAGATCTGCATAATTTGTTCGGGTCAATGAGGTCTGCCCAAGAAATACGAGGTACATTTATTTTCCAGTCGACGAAGGAACGAAGCCCAACATTTGCATATCATTTGATGAATAAGCCTCCAGCCATTTACATGCAAATTCAATCACTGTTGACCCCAGTGAGATTTAGAATGCCACAAAAACCGTTTCTCCATGGTATTTCTAGAACTGAGGGGACACTGGCGCAGAAATTCAGTATTAATTCAAGAGGTTTTGGGCAACAAAAAAGTCAAAGATATCAGGGCGAACATCATGTAGAGAAACACAAAAAATCTGTCCAAAACCAGTGCGACCTGTCTCCATTTCCACTTGAAGTCCTTGGTCGACGTCTCAGCAGAAGTTGTCATCTTGTGGCGCAGAATTTTGTGCACTGCGACGTCTATTGACGACAGTTCCATTTTCAACAAGGCCAAACTATCCAGCACAGCTTTCACTACGCTGCTTCTGTTCGGTTCCTCCGGGCGAGAGCTGACGTGGTCGATTGAGTTTGAGTTGGAGAAGCTGTACGAGTTTTTGAGGAATCGTAATCTCGCCATCTCTATTTCTTCAGAGTCTCTTTCCGCGGTATCTGGTCGATTGCGGTGACCTTCAACCAGAAAAAGTCGGCCTAGTATGTCCAAGAACACCTGCAAGTAATCAGAACGCTTGACATCAATCTCTGTCTTCTGATCAAGGAGTTAAAGTCCTGCGGTGTTTTGCTGGCTTTGCTGCAAACAGGGGTGGATTCACTGTCTTTCTTGTCACCCACGAAATTCCATTGCTGGCAGCTGATAACATGTGTACCTTTTCTGCCCATTTTGGCAGGGGTTGTTTCTTGTCCCCTCTTCGCATCACGGTGACGACCACAGCAGACAAGCACAGGGACATGGCGATCATGCAGATGTTGAACGCGTAGCACAACCCTGCAAACAAAGCGCAGATGCAGGTCAGACCAAATACCAGGACTCTCAATGACTCAATTTACACTTATTGTCCTTGCACCAACCGAGTCTAGGAACAGAGGCAGCTGATGGCGGAGCCGTGTTGACCAGGATCAGCAGCAGAAACATGAAACTTCCCAGCAAACTCGTGGCTGAAATATCATCACTGTGCATGAGAGCCTGGTTTGTCAAGGGTCCTCACGTGAATGTGTGCTGAGAACCTCGGAATATCCCCAGATGGTGTTTCGGAATGACTGCACGTCATTCATTGGCGCCTGGCCTTGGGACTAATTCACCAGCTTTTAGATGATGAACCGTAGATCTACTCACGACGGGATGCAAAACAACCAACGCTACTTTGAATGATCGCATTAGATTTCAGCCCTCTGGACAACTATATCCTCACAAATTTGCAGGAGACTCAGTGGTACAAGCCTTCTACCCAAGGAATGTCTGTCTGGTCTCTCAGCGGGCAGAACAAAGACGAGAATGCTCATCGCGCCCAGGATGACGCACGGCACGATGAGCAGGTAGGCTCTGAAGCCGACTCTCCTCCTCAGCGTCAGGGAAAACCTGACGGAGAACAATGCCATCAATGCTCAGACAAGTTTTCTGTTTCCTGTCAAAGCACAATTCTGTCAGCTGTAAAAACATGCCAAGATGAGCTGCAGTTTCTTTGCGACAAAAAGCAGATCTTGCTGTCTGCTGAACAGATGTCTTTGGGCAGAGACCAATAAAAATCGGACACCTGAGCGCTGTTCTGCGTGAAAAGACAAGCATTTCGCCCAAGTCTCTCGGCGTTCTCACTCGAAATGAATCGTTCTTGAGAATTTCCCACTCGTCCGATCGTTGGAAATCTGACAGATACGTGTTCAAATCCATGGGTGACCTCTCATACGGCTGAATGTCCAGATCTTGTGAGCGCGCCTGAAACAAAAACGTGTCTGTGAAGTGTTCATCCAAAATGGAAAACCAGAACTTTTAGCTGCTTGTTGACAAGAACAACAAGGATTGCAGAAAGTACAAGTTCCTGCGTTCGTGTGTGAAAGTCGCCTTCTGTCAATCAATGCGAACACGCCTGTGCATTGTTGGAAATGGGAATCGACAAGAGAGTCTGCTTTCTTGACAGCACAAATATTTTTCAAGTAAAATGAAACCAACAGACACTTGCTTGCAATTGCACACCAAAAGGAGTCTCATTTATCATTTCTTGGCGTAAGCTCACCTCCAAGGACTGGAACCACATGTGGCACGTGTGTTCATCAAAAGGATAGTTGGTAATATCGAATAAACAGGCACTCCGGTGAATTCTGTGGACAAGCCACCAAGTGTATCCGTTGCTTTTCAACAAGCACTTGGCTTCCCGCTCTTTCTCTTCGGCCTCACCACTGCAACAGAGTACATGAATAAATCAAGAGTAATCGTCGCGTTGTTGTTTTTGCCTGGAGCTCATATAGGTGATTGTTTTATCAGCCCCTGCAACAGAAATTCATGCTCATTCAGAATTGGATTCAGACAGATCTTCGAGTGCTTTCAGACAAAAACAATTCTTCCAGAAAATTTTGCTTTGAATGCAGAAAATTAGTTGTTGATGGAACGCGAGAACGAAAACACTGAAAAGGCACCTCTGACAGACTCAATGTTATTTGTTCTGTGAGACTCACAAATCTTTCCAATGTGCAAAGAAAAAGTGTGTTCAGGATTGATACTCATCAGCAACTTCAGTTGGGTGATGAAGAACGGTGATTTTTTGTGGTGCGGATTTTGTTGCAATGTTTCTCTGCGTAGATGTCTCACTTTGTTTCTGCTTGCGTGGAGTAAGTACACGTACTCACGTGTTCACCAGAGACAGCCGTGGGACCCACAGCCAGTCGCACGGGACCATCACTCTGTCCAAACCATTGAAGTCCGTTGTGTTCCACAGGATGTTCTGGTTGTACCATTTCTGAAAGACAAACATTGGATCGGGGTATGGGCCTCTGTGGCCCAACTTTGGTCTGTCGTCCTTCTGACATTGCAAATGTTGCAGCTGTTGTGCGACATTTGGTTTGAGAACGAGCTCCTGGGATCCCATTGCAAGTGATTCTTTTTGAATCCAAACATCACTTTTGTCAGTTCTCAGTTCCATGCGGAAATGATTGCTGAGTCGTAGTCTGACTAAAGCCCCGTAGAAAGCACGGGACGGATGAGATTTGACAAACGACCTGTCTGATCCACATCGATGTGGTTAAAGTATTGCTTGTCTCATCCACTCCAACTTGTATCAGTCTCAGTCCGTAGTACAACGTAACGTTGTCAGAAGCATCTCGGACAGGTCTGGCCACAGCTCCGTAGAACGCAGATTTCTTCCTCACGAATTCCAAAAGCTTGGCTTCATTGGATTTAGAGTGCCTGGAAAGAATCAACATGGGTTGGTCAGGAAAACAGCGCAGAAGGATCGCGTGCGTGCACAGAACCTTTGAAGACTATCTCTCGAGCTTGGCGGGACGGACAGGTCCACATGCAGACACACACACCTGAAGCACTTTCGACAAAAGTGAACCATTGGGACCACTATCTCATGGAGAAGACAAGAAGAACGACGCGGACCCCATGAGAGCAGATCTATGAACAATGGGTCCTGTGGGGAAAACCTGGTGTGGGAGGCCCAGGGGGCGGGATTCGGGGTCGCTGAACTCATCCTGGACACGTGGACTCGTACACACGCACTTTTCTCACACTGTCGGACTATCGGAGCCAAATTCCCCCCACCCCGCGTTGAAGAAAAATCTGCCATTGCCATTGTCGGGGACACACAGCAAAACATGTTCGCTGAGAACTGAGGAAGCATCTCATTCGGTACAAAGCTTGTTTGAATTCAATCCTTGAAGTGTGCGGGTTCTATTGCCATGAACGGTTCAAGAGATCGCCTTTGGTTTCCAGCTCAGCAATGCGAAGAAATACGAGTCTGAGGTGTCTGCAGCGTCATCAGCAGTTTCATCTGCTGACAGAGAACAGTTTTGCAAAAGTCAGCTGCGACTGGTGACCGATTTGCACTCGAATGATTTGTTGCGTTGTTCGCTTGGGCTGATTCAAATGAAATCTGCCCTGTGAATGTTGAAAATCCGAACACTTGGCGTCAATCCTTCTTGAAAAGATTCGTATTCATTTGCCTGTCCGCGTGATGTCTGATTTCGTGTTTTCAACACGATTTTCTCAGTGACGACCTGCTCGAACGCAAAATGTCACTGTGGAAGCGGACTTGTCATGACGACCAAGATATGCGCCCTTTCCAAACGTGCACGTGTGGTTTGTTTTTTTTCCGTTTGCTGAGCCAGGGGTTGGGATTCACCAGAGTCTGCGGCATGCTGGTCTGCTCGAACCCAAGAAAAACGCCAGCGTGCTGTAGGGCAAATTTCACGCGCACGAGAAAGGCCGCGGAACAGACACGGTTTTCAACTATTTTGGAGACAACAGCCGAATTCTTCCAGAAAAAATGTTCAGCCCTTACCAGTCTGCATCTGTTTGCGCTAAAATTCCAGACAGGAGTGAGGTCGCCAAGAAAACACATGTAATCAATATCATAACTCCGTTATCAAGATACAGATTTGTTCACGGCAGATCTGTTCTGTCTTCCTCCTGGGTACAACCAGTGTGGAGGAGAATCTTCGAATGAAGCTGCAACTGCACCGAATGAGGTGGTTCTGTTTGTAACAACGAACCATTCATTTGTGCAACAAGTGCTCTTTGTGTACACGAAGGTGGTCGGCGCCTGTCTCTGTGGTGTTAGTGATCAATCTGCGAACCCACCTTTTTGCACTCTCAGTGATTTTTTCAGCCGTGTTGGGAAATTGACGAGCGGGATAAAAAAGGACTTTTTTCCTGGTTGAAGTTTCCATCTGCCGGAAGTCACGGTTCCAGAATTGCAGTTCTGGTCAAACAGTATGTGGGGAACTGGCGAACCTCAGGCGCCCGAGAATGGAAATGGCCAAGCTCCTTTATTCGAAATGGCAAGATCAACAAGGCTTGTACAATGTGTGCGAAGTCAAGGATTTCAAATATACGAGGGTTGCACGTGTACCAACAGTTGCCTTCGATGTCCCATTACTGAGATCAAACTTACAACGGCACTTTTCACTTCCTGAAGTTTGTGAAAAAGTGCCCGCATGTAACCTCGGCCTCAGTTGACGTTGAAGAGATGCTTATCATGAAGCGAAACATCACCAAAGTCGCATAAAGTTAATTATCAACTGGTTGCACTGTCAAACTGTTATTTTCTGTCCACTGCTGGCCACAAACCACACATGTATGCAGACCCAAACGGACAGAATGTACGAGTACCGGGTGTAGAACAAAGCAGGAGGAAGAAAAACAGCACAGGTTGTCTGCATGAACGATAAATCAAGCAAAATAGGACCTGAACAGAACAATATCCATCAATTTACGAGCAGAGAAGTCACAACGTAACCTGACTTGACAGATCATCTGTTATGTCCCAGTCACCTGGTAATTAGACCGAGCACATCATTCAGACCAGTTTGTGGAAGCAACCTTCATCCACAAACTCACCATCAGAGCAAATTTATTGCAACACGAAGGAGAGTTCTTCGTGCTCTTGGCCAACTACTTGTACAGTGGAAGCCTGTGAACAATGGAGGAAATACTGACTGTCTTTGGGGAACTTGATCTGCACGAATTGTTCAAACCGGAGGACATTCACGAAATCCCAACAACAGTCTGTCTGAGACGGCAGAAAAATCTTTTTCCGACAACGAACACCTCTTTTCTTTTTCAAAGTTCCAAGAACAAACGCACCACAGCTCAAGAATTGAGAACAGGCACAAACTGATGTCTGAAGCAGAAATACCCAAGAGATCTGTAAAATGTTGTGGGCTTGGAGGCTAAAAAGCATCAAACTGGTCTTTTTTTGCAAGAGCCCCAACAAAGAAACTGTGACAGACACCTGGCAACGAAAAGCCTCACACAACGTCGTCAACCACCTCGACTCGTGATGAGGTGGAAGTGAAACAAATCAACACAACAGTGAAATGAAACCCTGAACGCTTCTCTCAGTTCGGAGTCAATTCTGCAAAACATGTATCTGTCTCTCAACGGCGCCCACAAAAACGACTCAGCTGCCGACGGAGCCGCAGCTACATTTGCCAAAGAGATGGACGTTCAGACTGGAGCAAAGTGCAGACGAGCTGATTTCTCGTTTCGAGTTTGGTTAGAAACGTAAAGGCAGAAGTGAGCACAACTCTGCAACAAACCAACACTAATTGCCTTCAGGATGTCATCAAGTAATTTGCCACTCTTTAGTTTTGCACCGATTTAGGGCCGACGAAGATTACATTGCAATTGTTGCTTTGAGGATGAGCAACAGGGCTTCGGAGGGGTGCGAAGAGGAAGAAACTTGAAAGGCCTCCCTTTCATGGAACGACAACAGAATCCAGAAGCACAAATCCGTGCAGGGTGAAGCAACTGTTCTCCTGCAAAATGTTTGATGAATCTTCCAGAAGGAAACGTCTGCAGACAGTTGTGCGAAGAGAACAAAACCCAATTGACTGTTGTGCCAACACTGGGCTCCGAGGTCGACGTTCCTGAATCCATTGCAGCACCCTGTCCCTGAAAATACTGACTCTCATTCTGGGCACATTTCCTCAGCTTTACGGGCAAATCATGAGGGATCACATCTCCCTCCTTTGAAATGCCATACAGTTCTCAATCACACCCACGTCCACTTTCAACTGATGTACCTCGTAGATAGCTGAAGTGTTTCTCGGCCGACGCTTCTTGATCAAAGAGAAGAAAAGAAGTCGCACGGCACAAGTCCGGCGGGGTGTTCATTGAGGTGAATTCCAGATTCTGCCAGTGATGCAAAACACTTCAAGAAACAACCCACTCTGTTTCCAGTCGGAGAGGACAGAGGAGTCTTTTGACCTTGGCTGCCTACTTTTTGTTGGCATTATTGTTGCAAATGTCTTCAGCACTGGAAAAAGGCATTGGGCATGGGGAGGTACAACACAGGCTGAAGGGAGCCTTGCCCGACGTGTGTCACACGCAGACATTTCGTCCCAGCTATTCGTACACTGGACTGTGCTTGCTTGAAGTTGAAAAAAATCTTGGACCCCGCCACCCAAATGAAAAAACTTCCGATTCATTTGGATACAAAAAACACCACCTGCCTTGTCGTTGGTAGCAAAGCTTCCTCTAGCAACTTCGCTCCCCACAATTGCTGAAATGTGACAAAATGACATTCACATCTTCAATGTCCATCCCCTCATGGTAGAAATTTGAAGAACATGCACTCGTACTGACGAGTTTTCAACGCAGCAAAGAGCCTCACTTCCCCGCGGTGCCCAAAAATTGATTGTCACGAAAACGCCAGAAAAATGCAAAGGCTTCGATTTGTCTGGAAGACCCTGGGAAACGCTGATTAATTCAATGTCCACAAATCCCGAGATGTTATCTCACGCGAGGCTTCAGGACATGAGGTGATGAGGTGAAGTGGATGAGAAAGTGCGTGGACACAGCAGAGTTTTCGGGAGGTACTCCAGCAAAATTCTTCGTTGAGTGGGTCTTTGAGCTGGAATTGATTTCAGAAGGGCTGTTCAGCTTCCGAAGTCCTCAGCAGGAACATCACCCAACACGACTGCCACTGGCACAGGATCTGATCTGGAATAAAGAGCAACTGTGTTTTGCAGTGATTGTTTTGCACGAACGTCATTGTTTTCCGTCCCTTGGAACAGACCACTGAACCGTAGTTTCGTGTCTTAAGGACCGGAAAGACGAAGCGATAACTGCAGGAAATGGGTGGGAATCGACTCTCTTCACCACTCACTTTGAGAAATCAAAAACTTCATCAACTTTACTTAGTCACTGGACTTCGTATCAGAGATACGAGTATTTCCTTCTGTGGAAAGCCAGCAGCAGCCCATGCGCGGCAGTGTGCTGAACTTGACTGTGACGCTTGTCCGCGTAACGAAGCTCTCTATCACAGGTCTTTCTCTGGGGGTCACTTCTAAGATCTGACATTTTTAGCTGTCCTGCACCCAGTAATCTCTCTCTCTGGTGTTGCTCCCGGAGCAAGAATGTTGTTTCGTCCACAAACTGAGCTTCACTGCTGTACGAGTACTGCCTTTTTGTGGAGAATGACAAGTTCCCAATTTCAAAAGTCCCAAGGATATATCAAAACTGCGACAGTTACTTTCATAAATGGCGTGGCCTCACTCAAACAAAGCCCCATTGCGGACCCCGCCTTGACCAGATTCAAGACTTCATCACGCATGACTTCCGAAACAGTGGACTCCAAGGGCGATCTTCCAGATTATCGCACTGGGTTTTGTCACACGTTTGGATCCAAAGACCCGGCAAGACCCGTGAAACAACAGGCATATCTCTGAGTTTGGATGGCAACAAAAGACATCCTCATGGGGCTCTTTTCAAGTCTCTCCATTTCAGAACCAACTTCTATCAAACAAAATGTCCCTTTGGCGGACAACGTCTTTTCTACTGGCACTCATGGATTCCTAATTTTACACATGAGTAGTGTCTGATCAAATCAAACCGATCAAAAGACATTCTCCCAAATCCGATTCGCCTGTCTTTGAGACCCAAACCAGGTTTTCCCCGCAATTTTCAAGCCCATTTGCTCATCAATAATACTCCATCAAGAGCAAAAACCTGTTTCACTTCATCTCGTTCTCATTCGATGAGTTTGCTTGACTGGTTGTTTCAATTCTCTCTCGACTCCTCATCCACTGCTGTAGCCACGCCAGACACATGTTTAAAGACACAGTTCATGGCTGTTGCATCTGCACGCACGTAATATTGGTTGTTTAACTTTCATTTATTCACATTTTTAAAAACATCCTCCACACAGTACGAACTTTTCATGTGTGTAGAATGGCTAAATTGGCCAGTGAGGTCGCAAGATGATCAGTTTGACTGACCGCTATGAAATATTGATGTCGCTACACCTCATCATCATCCGTTGTTATGATCACATTTTCCACATACATCACACGGAACGAGGACATTTCGCACGGAAACTGCAGGGACTTAATGCAAAAAACATCGAAGCTGACTAATGGCAGGTTGAGAAAGGAGAGAGGTGACTGCACTCACTGCAGTCTGGGTGAGAAGGATTTGAGGCCCAGGCGTCGGAACAGCACGACCCGGCAACATCTTTGCAGGCACCAAATTTAGACTGAATGACCATTGAGGGCAAGCAGAAGGAAACAGAGATACGAGGCATGTTTCAAAAGTCCTTACGCATCCAAAAAAAAAAACAGAGACCAAATGTTTGGAAACAGTTGCACTTTTTTGGTCACTCAGAAGGGTATCCAGGCGAAATGTACAAATTACTGCGGCACGTGTGACACGACGGAAATGTCTTTGGAATGATCCACAAAATTTAGTCATCAGAGTCCTGCAACGGTGCAGGCGGTGCTCCTGCAGCAGCAGGAATATTCTGGCGTTGTGTGTGGGTTTTCCTTGTCTTCTGTGCTTGTTTCAGTGTCTGAAGGCAGTCTCACATGTGTTCCTTCGAAGAAGTTTCCCTCACTTTGCACACACTTGGCCCAGCGCTCTGCCATTTCCTTGATCGCTCCCTTGAAGAAGTCTGGGGGGAGTCCTCTTAGGATTTTGCTGGTTTCATCTTCGAGCTCTCTGACATTGGCAAAATGCCTCCCTCGCAGCAGAGACTTCAGTTTGGGGAATAAGGCAAAGTCACAAGGTGCAAGATCAGGCGAGTAGGGAGGGTGTGGCACCATTTCAATTCCCCACTGCCCGATCTTTGCAAGAGTTCTTGTCGCCATGTGCGCCAGAGCATTGTCGTGATGAAGGAGAAATTTTGTGTCAGGGTTGGTCCACAAATGCGGTCTTTTGCGCCTGATTCTCTCCTTCAGTAGTGCCAAGGTTGCGCAGTAGCTGTCTGTGTCGATTGTCCCCGGGGGTCGGGTGAATTGGATCAACACAATGCCATCGACATTGAAAAAAACAGTCAGCATGCTCTTCTTCCTTGATCTGCTCTTGATCGCTTTTTGAGGTCTCTGTTCCCCCTTTTCCTGCCACTGCCTGCTTTCATTTTTGGTTTCTGGCTCAAACACTGACACCCATGTCTCGTCACCAGTGACAATGCGAGCCGTGAAGGTGTCTTCATCCAGGAATCTCATCAAGTTCTCCTCACAGAGGCGTTTTCTGAAAGCTTTCTGTTCATCACTGAGCAGTCTGGGGACGAATTTTGCATTCACAAGTCTCATTTGAAGATCATGTTTCAGTATCCGGAACACGGTTGCAACAGGCAGTGCACTCTCTTCAGACAACTTTCTCACAGTTTTGCACCGATCCTGGTCCACCAGTGCACGCACCATGATGATGTTGTCTTCACTGCGTCCACTTTTGGGTCTGCCAGGGCGTGGTTGATCAGTCACAGCATCCTGTCCTGTCTTGAACTTCTTGTGCCACTTTTGCACTGATGACACACTCATCGTGTTGTCACCAAAAACTCGTTTGAGTGCTCAGAAGGACTTTGCAGGAGTCAGTCCAGACGTGACAAGGAATTTCAAGTTTGTTCTCTGCTCCTCGAAATGACCCATGGGAAGGCAACGCCCACCTCCGAATTTCACAGCCAAAATGAATGCAGCATGCACCACCAACACCAACAACACAATGTTCCTTGTTTCCTTGAAACACATTGTTCAAACTGTTGCAACAAGATGACTGAAGCACATTTTGGCAAAGACAATTGCAGGTGAGTACCTATCTTCGTCGACGATCTGGGATGCTGTGTGACATTGACCCAATTTTTGCCGCAGACAGTGCAGCACACAGTTCACATGGTGATGAACAGTGAACATGAAGAGCCCATGAACACATATGCAAGAATAAATTTTTGGAAAAAAAACACGTTCAGGGAGAAAAAAGCATGCGTAAGGACTTTTGAAACATGCCTCGTAAGAGCAGCGCTAAATGTGGTGTGAGTCTGTTGAGGATAAACGGACCTTCACTGAAATTCAAAATGTGACTGATTGAATGGATCGAGTCCTATGTGATGAGATTTGCAACAAACTTTTGCCTCTTTTGACCGTTGCCGTTAAAGTTGAATTGCGTTGAGTTGAGCAGAAGACCGAGGCGAAATAGCAAGTAATGGACTTCGGTTGTTTTCGGCAGCCACTTGAAAGTTTTCCCTGAGCTGTCCTGTGTCTTGAGCACTCAAGGAGTGCAGTGTTTCTTCACAAGTTGACACATACTCTCCCAGGAGGTTCACGCAATGTATCAGCTTTCTTCACAATGTTCACAGTGACACGCCTGTGCTAGCAGACAAGCCAAATCTGTCTTGTGTGTCCGCAAACACCGAAAGTCTTCACACTTCAAACTGAGGACCGAATCCTTGCTTGCAAAATGCACCGGAAGGAGTCGCAGTTCCCGCAACAGGTTTTTGTGTATTCTCGTCGTCACTGCGGAAGCTGGACATAATCTTGAGAAGGTCCATCTCAGGAGCGTTGTGCATATGGTGTCGATCTTACACAGGATCCCGGGAGGACGTAGCCGGCCGCTATTTATATTTTATCCGGGGATAAATTGATGGCCTGAAGCCGCTTTATACTTAACATTTACTGTGAATAATTTACTCGCGCAGCCACTTGATGTCGACCCAACTTTGTCAAACTCCCAGCACTGGGAATTAACAGACGCGCGAGGAACTCGGGGCCAGTAAGTGTTGAGCCGCTGCCCCAGAACAGCTTATGGAGCAAGAAGATAACTATGCAGATTCAATCATTGGCAATCGTGATGCAAGCGGTGTGACTGAGCGCAACACAGAAAGGGATGGGCAGCAGGGGAAACAACATCTGTATCTTGGCCATCATGGTTATGGATCTCAAGTTTGCAGTGATCGAGTCCAAGTCCGTGGAAAATAAATCTCTGGAAGTGAACAACGTTCCAAAAGTCGTGTGGATGACGCATCTTTTCGACAGAATAGCGAACAAACGAATTTCTGACATGGTCATTCCGGGAACGTACGCCAGCGCTGCGTACTTGCTGGGGAAAAGTGTGGATCTTGCGGTGGAAGAGGAATACCCCATGGCGGTTTCACATTTGTTGTTGGCCAAGCACAAGGTAAAGTCTTTTTTTCTTGAGAAAACGAAATGAGTGTGGCTTCCCGGTCAGTGCATTTTTAATTTGCTTGAAGCAGGCATTCAGCAACCACATCAAAATTACTTTCACACAACCATTGTACTTTCAGTTGATTCCTTTGTGGGAGGTACAGGCGGGAAGTCTGGAGGAGCAACTAGAATCTGGAATCAGATATCTTGATCTCAGAGTTGTTTCCATGAGACATCACTTTTATTGGCACCATGGATTCGTCGGTGATCGCGTGGAGTGTGGAATGAATCAAATTTACAATTTCGTGTCACAAAATCCCAAGGAAATTCTGATATTAAGCTTCAGTAGCTTTTACCAGGTGGAAATTGATCATTCAATAAAGCATCACATGTCAAATGAAACTCTGCAGAGATTTGCAGAGCTGCTCATCAAACATTTGCATGGCAATTTTGTGCCCTCGATGCTCGGTACAAACCCAACGATTCGTGAAATATTGGCCACCAATTTCAACGTCATTGTGCTGGTGAACAACAACTACCTCACCTCTGGCAAATACAGGAGGTAAGAAAGCTTGCACAGCTTCTGTTATTGCCTCGAACTTGTCCATAAATCTGAGTTCTACGACACAGTTGGAAGAACTTTGGTCCTTTGACATTTCTAACGACTTATTTCCTCGTTCCTCTGAACGACCGTTATGGGAGACTTGAGGACCTGTGTCGAGTAAATACGATCAGTGTGAATAACATGTGACAAGGCTTGTTTCAGGGAGGCAAAATGTTCTCCATCTTTTTTGTTTGCGTCCAGCAAAGTTTGATTCATTTTTTCACATCGAAAGTGTCAACGGCACACGTACTCCAGAATTCTTGAAAGTCTCAGACCCCAAAATGGACGAGGAAATGTCTAAAATTCACGGCAACCCTCTTGTGATCCAGAAAGAGCGAGAACAGTCCACGTATTCATACACAGTCGCTTTGGCAGTTGTATTTTTCTGATTTACAGATACTTCTGGGACGGCACTTTGAATCGTACTGTCTACAGAGAGACATTTTCCGCCTTCTCGAAACAGGAACTGTTTGAGGCTTCGAGTCAGAGTCTCGAGAGGAACAAACGCTTCCACTCAGGCCAATTAACCACACTTCTGCTCAGTGTACGGCTCACAAAAATGGAGCAGCTGACTGTTCTGTCTTGGGAAATCTGGTTATTTGCCGCACTGGTACAAATGAGTTTGTCTGCTCTGTATTTGGCGCTCATTCCCCACTGGAAATCTAAATCCAAACGACACAAATGGAGCAAACGACACAGAAAAATCTATTTCTCAATCCTCGTCCTATGCAACTTGATCATGCTGTATTCTGCTCGAAGCAAGTCGTCTTCCCTCACATCGCTTCATTCCAACTCGGACAACAGCTCCAGTTTAATTTTCCACAGTGACATCAACAGCATGATAAGACACTGGCTTTCTCGACCCAACAATTACAAGTGCAACATTCTCCTGGTCACGGACTTTCATTCCAGCTCCGTAGTGGAATCTGCCATCAACTTTACCTTGGGATTAACACGCAAGGAAGTGTCCGTGTCTTACGTTGGAAGCCCCATCGTCGGGAAAACTGGAGTTCGCAGTTGGTTTTCCTGTCCTCCTGCACTAACATCCTACATGATAGTATCGCGGGACGAAGGAAAGGTGATCATGTGGTCCAGTTTGATGGAAAGAGAATCGGTCTGTTTTTACGAGGGTCAGTTTCCGATGGACGCCATGATATTTCTCAGCGCAGGCTCCGCATCGGGGAAATGGTTCCAGTTGCATTCAGGAAACTTGCAGCATTGGATTGATGCTGGGCTTGATTTCTACATCAGAAGCACGGAATCACGCACGGGAAGAGGCAGGGCTTACATTAGCCACAATCATAATGACATTACGTGGACATGTCTCTCATTCCCCCAACAACCACTGCTCAACAAAATCACATGGGATGGGAGCACGCCAGCGACTTTTCAACACAAACCTTCCAGCTTGGTGCATCCAAATATTTTCCAGAAATCGACAAGAATGTAGAGAAGAAAGAAAGATGGCCTTCCCAAAGGAGGCTGTTGCTCTTTCTGGCGAACAGCAAACAGCCTCTGAGAAAAGCTTTTTGTGACAAAAACACTGCCTTCGGAAAGGACTGCTGTTTTTCGCCTTTTGTCCCGTGTCACTCATGTCACTGTGAAACAGTGCACAGTCGTTTCAGCAATCTGCACAATTTCACTGAAAGAACAACAGGTGTGAAAATGTCGTTTGATTGTTTCTTTTCGCGAGTGGAACGTGTGACTGAACAGAAGGAACTTTGGTCCCAGAAAAACGTGGCCTTGTGGAACCCCCACGAAACGTCACTTTGCAGCCCCGCGCTGATGTGCGCTGATGCCAGAAGAAATACATTTCGTTTGTGGTTTGACGACCAAACAAAACGCTCTTGTGTTTTTTCTCGTCCAACACCGTGGTTTTTCTGCACAACTGCGGACATTGCGTGTGTGTTTGTTCCAGTGGATACAGGATTGGGGAAGAGGTTTGATTTACCCGAGGCTCGTACACATTATCTTTGGACAGGAAGAATCTTTCAATGCCCTAGAGATTCTGCCGGAGCACCTGAACGCCTGTTTTTCTTCAACGTAGTGGTCAGTTGGGCTTGCAAAAGGCCAGCGAGACGCTGCAAGCATGGACGTCAAACCGACGACGAGCAAAAATAATTGTTTGTGCCGTTTATTTCTTCTTTCTTTTTGGGAGGAAAAATCCTGCTGAGTGATTCATGGGAACAAACTTCACAACACTGATGCTTGTGTCCACACATTGAAGTTATTGCTTTTTTCACAGACTTTTCAGTTGAGGAGTTTCAGTTTTGCTATTTTTGTGCTCGTACTGCACACCTGTTGTGAAGAACGCGTGCAATTTGATGCCACAAGAAATAGATCAGGAATCAAAAAATGTTTTGGGATCAGGTTGAGAATGAGAGAGGGGAGTACACTTGATGCTTTTTGTGGATGTCTACAGGTCTGGCACATGTGGTATGCAGTGGGAAAACCTGAAACAAGTGTCATACGTAGTCTGCATGGACAGGAAATTTCTCCCTTTGCAAGGTGGCCATGATGCGGCCCTCGAATACGCAGACAGGTGATATTTTGAACTCTGGAAGGCACAAATCCACGCCTCCTTTTCAACAAAAATGGAGGCCAAATGTTCACGCATTCAACAATGATAAAATTGGCAAAGGAAGAGTACACGGAGTACGAAACTGTCGTGTACGAACAGCGGGAAATTTCAGCACTCGTTTTGAGCATTTTTATTGAAACTTTTCAGTTGTTGGAGATCATAAACGAGAAAATTCGGCGTGGTTTGGCACGTGAAATTCCCAGTTGAAGTAAGTGTTTTTCTTTGCTGTTTTGCTTGTGTGCAAAAAGATATCGACCGAAAACACTTTTCATTCCGTTAGTTTGTGCCTGGTTTTCAAAAGTCAAAGCTTCACGAACGACAATTTCAAAGGCTTCTCATTTCGACTGGGGTTCTTAGATATTGCTCACCAGTTCAAAGTGCAATTTTGCACAATTTTGCTTGGATGAGCTTTGTGCATCTTTTTTATCAAAAAGATACCAAATGGGCATGGGTACAGTCGTAGACCAAGCAAAATCGTTGAGATCGAAAATTGAGTTGAAAATTGACTCGTTTTGACCTGCCGATTCCTTGTTGTGAGACAAGATCACATCATCAAACACGAGATTGAGTGAGTCTGGAAAATTGCCGAATCGCTGCGTGTCACGGTGGTGTTTCCGCCGGACGGAGCGACACGAATCACTGACATCTTCTCTTTGCTCAACAGGCACCAACATTTTCCCAGGCTTGTGAGATTTCAAAGGTCGACCAGTCTCACAAGGCAGCAACATGCAGCCAGCAATTCAACCCGTTGTGTTTGAACGGCGGTGCGTGTGCCCGAAAAATTGTTCGGTGCTGCTGATGTGCTTGCTGATACACACCCTTCCTACCGGCAAAGGTGAAACACGCCAAAACAAGATTTTCTTTTTGTTGCATGTGTGCGGACGAAGTATGGTAAACTTCGCAAGTTCACTAAGAACCCTGAAACATGATTTTTTTCAGCGGAGACAATGCAAGTGAGGATTGTCTGCACTGCTGTGTGGCAGCCCTTTTACCGAGATCATCGCAACGAAGAGACCCAGACACTTCAACAAGATTTTCTTCAAGCGGTACGACTTTCTCAACATAAAGTCAGCAAATTCAAACCAAAATTCAATTCTGTCTGACCTCGTCCTTACTTTTCCAGATTCAAGATATTCTTCTGTTGCTTGCCACCACATTATCAGCCGAAGAAATCTCGTTTTTGTAAGCATTCCTTCGTCGTACGAGGTGCGCTTTCTATTTGACCGATCCGAGGCTTTTTGGACTGGACGGAGACTTACGAAAATTTCCAAAATGAAACTTTAATTGCAGAATAACATGAAGACAACATGGAACAACTGAAATCTAAAAATGAACATGAAGAACATGAACTTTAAAGCATGCCAAAAGTCGACAAAACTGTCGTGCCGCGGTGAACACAAGTCAATCACAGTCAGTTTGAGCTTCCGGATCCGAGTCTCCTGAGTCTTCCTCTGAGTTGCCTGCTTCTTTGGTGAACAAAGGGTCAATGTTGACTTGGTCCCCTTCAAAATAGGCACCATCAGCTGCACAACACTTCTGCCAATGTGACACCATGTCATGGAGAATGTCACTGAAAACACTTTGGTCCCAACTGAGAAGAATTTTGCGCACCTCCTGCTGCAGCTCTTTGACAGATGCAAACTGATGACTGCGGAGCTCCTTTTTGAGCTTGGGGAAGAAGCCAAAGTCACATGGAGCCATGTCAGGCGAGTTGGGCGGATGGGGCAGAAGGTTGAGATCCCATTTCCTGATAGATTTCATGGTCTCAAAGGAAGTGTGGGGACTGGCATTGTCATGATGCACAATGAAACTTTTGGTTTGCCAAAGCTGAGGTCTCTTTTGCCGCAACGCCTCCTTCAATTTCCTGAGTGTTTGAACATATCTCTCTGAGTTGATGGTCTCTTTTGGCTTCAACCAGTCCATGAGAATGACACCTTTTGAGTCACAGAAGAGAGTCAGCATTGACTTTTTGTTCCCAGGGATCCTCAATGCCTTCTTTGGGCGCTCAGCATTTTTGGCCAACCACACTGAAGACTGCTGTTTTGTTTCTTGTTCGCACGTGTTGAGCCAAGTTTCATCTCCTGTGATGATTGATTGGACAAAAACTTCAGGATCTGGAGCAGCAGAAAGAGTCTCAATGTTGGATTCACAAGTCTCTTTGCAGACCTGTTTTTGGGCCTCAGTCAGTTCTGTTGGGACGAATTTTGGGGCACGCCGCTTCAGCTTGAGTTCTTTCTTGACAATGCGCATGACCACACCCATGGAAAGGCCTGTTTTTGTGGAGATGTCCCTCAAACTCAGCTTGCCCTCCTCTTGAAGAAGGTTGGAAACAGCCTGGATGTTGGTGGGCATGGTCTTCGAATGTGGTGGACCAGTTCTTTTCTTGTCTGCTGTCTCAGTTTCCCCACTTGAAAATCGCTTGTGCCAGTGTCAAATTTGAGTCTTGCCCAATGTCTGCTCTCCCCACACACTTTTCAGTCATCGCCAGCATTTGATCGGTGAAAAACCACTCTTGACAAAGAATTTGAGTGTCACTCTTTGCTCTGTGCGATCCTTGATGTTGGACACATTGGCCATAAGAAGAAGGAATGGAAAAACAAGGGAAAACATTATCAAAATTGATATCAAACTTGCCTGACAGTTCGCTGACTTAAAACAACCAAACGGCGCGCCACGACGGCGATCGGCGACCTTCAGGGGTCAAAAGATCGAGGTCAGACACATGCCAGAGGAACAGACACTGCATGGAAGGGAAGACCATTGAGTAAAGAAGGCAATGTGGAAAAATGAAGTTTCCATAAGAAACCGTTCCGGAGATATCGCACTGGATCGGTCAAATAGAAAGCGCACCTCGTACCAAGTTTGGAATGATCACTTTTCTTCGCGCTTCGTTCGAGGTGTCACGCATTGGCATTCCTTTTCTGCCGTTCATCCTTCTTTGCAGCCAATACGATGTGACAAGGACTGGTGTTGTTGCTAATATCTCATCCTCGGAACAATGGGACGAATCCGAACAATCCGTCATCGCCTTCAAGCTAGCCGAGTACCTCAGGGGCAACAACCAGCAGATCGAGATTGGGGGACTCGTGTACGACATCGTGGGAGGAGTACGAGTTGTGCTGAATGGAGATGAAGGTTGGTCGAACTTTTCACAAATCTGCTGCGACCAAAGCCCTCTAGGACTAAGGCTTTGCTCTCGTGTTGCTCTTAGAAAGAACGATAAGAGACCAAAGTTTCTGAAAATTGTGCCGTAAACTGACGAGGTCGATAGGTTCTCCGATGTATTATTCACCTCCACACTTGAAAAGACCACAGGGACTTTGTCGGAGACAGAAGCTCTTTGGCGAAAATCTGTTTACTGATGGTATTTTTACATCAATCAGCAATTCTCGTGGATGACGTGTGCTTCCTGTTCGACTGGCAGCGGCTGTGTCTTCACGGTGGCCAGTGCGTTCCAAACGGAACCATGCCAGTGTGCCGGTCAGTGATCGTTTCTTCCTCTGTTTCGAGATTTCAATATTCAAGACATCCGTGTGTAGAAGAATGCAACGCAAGTTTGCAACACGGATATTTTATGCAGATGCAGAGATTCATTTGTGGGAAAGTTTTGCTCCCAAGATCCTGAGACCGACTCATCGGCAGTGGGCGCGTCTCTCGTCGTCATCGCTGTCCTCAGCGGAGCCGCCATCCTCGCGACGCTTGCGATCGCCAGCTGGTGTGTGTGCAGGAGGAACAAGAGCAAAGCCGTCGAACCGTAAGTGGAGACACACGTCCGGAAACCGTGGCTCAATTGTACAATTTTCTTGCGTATTTTTCAGTTTCACCGATCCCAGAAGAGAACCCCGACCTCGGGTTTTCTCGCATTCTTCAGGTCTTCCCAAACTTGCTTCACTTGTGGTCCATATCTCCTCCCTGCAAGGAACACGACGAAGGGGACTCTCGGATCCTCGTTTTTTGGCGATTGGGAACTGAAAAGAACATGTGTCACAAAAGCAATCGGATTTGCCATTCTCTTCAGAGCATCACCAGCACCTCGACGAGTGAACATCGTGAATCATAGACCCAGCGAGCGCAGCGTCGTGGCGAGCATGGAGAGCTTCCAGTCGGGGTGCATGCCTCAGGTGATGGAGTTCCCGCACGCCGACCACCCGATCTGGCTGACCGAGAGCGACCGCAGCCTGATGCGCCAGCGCGGCGCCGGAGTGCTGCAGTACGTGCACACATTTCACTCATTCCTCCACTGGAATAGAACTCCTTGCACGAAACGACAACTTTTTCCATTCTGTCGTTTTGGCGAAAGATACGTTGCTTTGAGTTTTGTCGTTTCTCGCAAAAGTGGGATTCTTTAATACAGACTTTTTTGAGGCTGAAGAAAAAAACTTATCAGAATTGATGTTTTTGCAGCCATCTTTTTTGGAAGCACGAGAAAAAGCGAAAGACGAAACGACGGGATCTCTCATTGAAGAACAAAAAAGCAAACCATTTGAAGCACTACGGGGATTTGAACACAGTGGTTGCCAGTGGCGAGTACCAGACCAGTATCATTCCAAACGATGTAACAAGCAGCCGAAGGTTCATGAAAAATATTTCCACCACAACCAAACCTCCCAAGGGAATTCTCAAAACTGACGGCAGATATAGCAGCCAGCACCTACAGGGTGTCGACAAAACCTCCTCGCTGCGTTTCCAACTCAATTCTCGTTATATACGAGAACCATTTGAGCGAAACAATGGTCACGCCATGAGTGAGACAGATCACACGTATGAGGCGGAGGACAGTCTCAATCTCAGTGACCCAACCAAGCAACCCTCCCATTCCCTTCGACCTTCACCGCCCACGTCGCCCTCTCCACCGCCTCCGCCCACATCACCTCGTCCTCCCATGCCACCACTGAGTGAGATCTTCAGAGACTCCGACAAAGGAGAATTAATCACGACCGATCAGTAAGAATCACCTGCACATTTTGGGCTTCCAGCAACAGGAGTCAGCCATACAGCGTTGATAATAGAGTTCTCAGCGCAAAGTTTGTCACAAGGAACTGAAATTTGGTTGGTTTTGTTATCGTTGTTGTTGTTGTTGCTGTTATTGATGTGAGAACAGCAAATAAACTTGCAGAAACAACAGCCCAGCCTTCGTTCGGCGAACTCAGAGTCGCCTTGTTCAGACTCCGGAGCTGCAGAATGCAAAGTTCGCGGAGTGACAGAAATCAGGACGAAGAGGCTCGGTGTCAAACACGACGTTTTTTGCAGCGAAGAAAGGACATCGCACGACCAAGAGGTGCAAATCAAAGATTCTCTTTGCGATGATCCGATCTCATTCCCCGCGGCTTATCACAGAAACCGCTGTCGCGCCAGACCAAGGTGTTGACCGAAAAAAGAAGGAAAAATCAAAGCACAAGCAACAACGAAGCCACCACAAGTTTTTGTCACGGCGAAGTTTGCAGTGCAGACTCAACCTTTGGCTCGTATCTTTTCACTGAATGTTGTGGGAGAATGTTGTTGCGCGCTCGTACACACGTGAGAAAACTCCCCCAACAAGACCACAAGGCACAGATACAAAATTCTGTGTTTGGAACATTGTCAGCACTGCCAAAAGAAAATGAAGTGCCGAACGTGTTACTACTCGTATCTGCGTTTGAGAAAAATGAAACGCACAAAAACCAGTTGTGGATTCCGCAGCTTTTGGCAAGAGGGCATGTGCAAGGGGCCCTTTGAAAAAGACGAGGAAAAGCAAAAACAATTCCAAAAATTATTCCACTTAGTGGGCCTGAGAATCGCATCACATTTCAACGGAAGGGGTGGAAAGCTTTCTTGATCTTGTTGTCTTTCATGGAGAACTTTTGTCTACAAACTACTGGGAAGACTTCTCACTGAACAGCGGATGAGCTTTTTTGTCCCTCTGAAAGGTGAGATTTGAAGAAAAACAGATTGATGTGCGGCTGCAGGCGTGCATGACCAGGTCCGGCACAGGAGACTTGTACATGCAGACACTTGTTGACTGAAAATGAAACACCAGAAAGGCCTGCAAATCTTCGTTCTACGTTTTTTCGTGTTTGACCCCAGACCGTTTGTGAACCAAGCAAGTTTCGTCAAGGCGGGCATGAAGTTGACTTTGATCCCTGTTGGTGTTGTGCCTTTGTCATTTGATGCTCGAAGTAGTTTTCTTTGTCCATTTTTGTCCTGAAAGCTTCCAAAGGAACGCGACCAAATGAGCGCCAACGAGGCTAACATTCGTGAGTTGAAACTTTCAGAAAAAATACACTACTTGTTGTGAACAAAGACATCTACATGCGCAAGGCAGCTGCCAGGTTTCCTTCAAATGATCCTTTGAATGCGAAAAGTCACTTTCCACCTCATTCGTGGCAAGGCAGATGTTGGTCAAGTTCTTCAACCCAGATTCTCATCACTCGAGCTGCCCAACGCATCCCAAGCATGCTGGGAAGTTGCGTGCTCGTGCGAATCTCGCATCGTTTGTTGTATAAAACAGCAGATTTTCTTGCAGAGTAGAACAGACCTGCTCACCAGCTGCAGGTGAAACCTGTTCACAATACTCAGCGTGCCTTGCTGCAGTACTGCAACAACATCTCACGCTTCATGCAGCGAGACAGCCGATGCTGACAGCGAAATGCAGAGAATTTGTTCTTCAACGCCGTCACCAGTGATTTGTGTTCCAAAACTGCCGAACAAAATGGGGAACATGACATTGTCCACAGGCCGCAGATGAAAGCGGACCGAGGCGATTCCCCCGCCGGGCGCTTCCTCCAGCTGGGCGTCTGAGTGGCTGGTTCACGCAGTGTGTCCGGATCTTAGAACCTTGGTGCCTGTCTCCTGGATATCCGGACCCCGGCTTCTCCCCAGGATCAAATGGCTTGCCTTTTTTCACTTGTCATTTTTGGAGCAATTACGTGATGGATTGTAGTGAATATGAGCTCAAGAGAAGGGCTATTATTTGTCTAATTGTTCACAAGCCCATCAGACCTGCAATTTAAGACCAACAAAAGCTAGGCAGCTTTTCTTTCGAGCAAAGCTGCCGTAAATATTACGTACGACGCTTTGAAGTTCATTCACTCTCTCCAAGTCGGAACAAACAGTTCAAAATCTGTGGAAATAATGAAACTCTTCAAGTGGTTTGGTTTGTTGTTGGCTTTTCTAAAATGTTTCACCGACGCAAATTCTACTGTTGGTGTGACGTTTTCAACACAAAGGTCAGTGGTGGTTTTGGTCCAGTTTACGGCTTGTAGAATCGCTGATGAGTATTTTTCCGAGTCGCCAAACACGAAAACTGAATTTCAGTTGCGCAGACAAAATAAAGAGGGTCGCCAGTGGTTGCAAAGAAAAACAAAAAACCAACCTGTCAATGTTTCAGCGTTTCTAGCGACGGAGAAAAATCCCTGACCAGTGACCGAACAGAGAGTGAAGCCACAGGGAACAACCGCAAGGTTGGTTCGAGGAGATTTCCCCTGAAACTGAATTTTTTGGAAACATACGAAACAATACGTTGCTCATTTGCTTTGACATTTACAGACATACGTTGAGAGCACCGTCGCCTTGTATGTGGAGCAATACGGAGGGGGGATTGTATTGGTATTCGGAACACTAGGCAATGCATTGTCCCTTCTCGTGCTGAGGTACTCATCTCTGCACGCTTTTGCGCCACACCCTGGCAAAACGTGACAGCAACTGTCGCGGAAAATTTCACAATTTCAGCCTGCTCTTCAGAGTAAAAAATTCTCTACATGCAAATTTGACAACATTCAATTTTTACATTTTTAGCATTGATCTTTCTTTCTTTCCTTCTTTCTGTCTCTCTTTCTTTCTCTCTCGATCTCACCCATCACTGTCTCTTTCGTGGGTGCGTGCATGCTTGATACTTCAGTGAGAGGTTTCTCATTGCAGACGCAAAGCATTACGCTTCCTCCCGTCTGCTGTTTACTTCACTGCTCTTTCTGCAGCCGACTTGGTGATGGTGTTTGTGAGTCTTTTCTGAAACAACACTTCGTTTGTTCTTGGACTAGTCGTTGGAAACATTGTTTTGCCGACCTTGTGTTGAAGATGTTTGTGTTGTGTATTCGTGCATTCCTTTTTAAGGTTGGACAGGGCCTGAGACACTGGGTTCGGTCAGTGAGTGGAACTGATTTCACCAACTTGTCCAGTGTCTACTGCAAGGTGACTCTGTTTCCTTTTGTTTCTCGTTCTAAATTGCTCGCAAACACGGTGTATTTTTCTTGATTTGTTTGGGGTCTTTTGTCAGATTTGGACGGTCGTGGTGGCGGGAACCACCCTCTACTCGACTTGGATTCTTACTGCCCTCAGCCTTTGGAGGACTTTGGCCATCACATTTCCGTTTCAGGTTAAGTTGTCTTTTTTCTTCTCGCGTCCAGATTTACTGCACAAACTCTGCGATACATTTTCTGAACAAATGTCGCAGGCGACGACGTGTGAACGAACTGTTCTTGACGGGGTTTGATTCATGCGTCAACTTGAAAAAGCTTCTGGAACCGTTGTCGTCCTTCGTTTCTTGCGGATCGCTCATTCTGTGCGCGGTTTCACACTCCCGCGAGGATGCGATTCGAATCTTGTGATTTCAGTCGAGGAGTTGGTTCAGCAGAAGAAGTGCGAAGATTTACCTCGCAGCGTCCACAGTCCCAATCTACGGATACTACTGCTACATGTTCTACTACTTTGACATCCGACCAAGCCCGTAACAATACATTCTGAACGAAAACCGGACATTCTTTTCTTTTCACGAGAGATCGGCATCAAAAAGCCCTCAGCAACATTCAAATAGCTCTCCCACTTCCCCCAAACAACGAAATAAACAGTCCCATTTGAAATGAATCTTGATGTTGTGGTTCGTGCCTGAAATTGAGCTCCTTTGCTGTAGATTTGGCTTGGCCTGCATTGTCTCTTCCGAAGAAGACCCTTTCTTTACACTCGACTTCAGACCTTGGTTTGAATATGCTGTCGGTTCCTTGCTACCTTCTGTCATCATTTTTACGTGCAACGTCATCATCATCTGGAAACTGGTGGATGCCAAACGGAAGCAACAGGAAATGACTTCACAGATGAAAGAGAATGATTACAAGCAGGTACTGTCTCCCCCGCTTTTGCAGACACCAGAAAGTAGAGTTCGCACACCTTGTCTAATGAGAAAATATTGAATGTCTTTCTTCATGCAACTCCGCAAATCTCGAACGTTCACTTCTGCACCAAATCTCTCCAAACATTCCTGGGGTTTTCAAAGTCGACGTCAAATTTGCTACTTTACAGAACAGCAAACATTTTTTCGGCATGTTTGTTTTGTTTCAGATGACCAGCCAGATCGGGATGCTCGTGACCGTGTCCTTGTCCTTCATTATCCTAACGACTCCCCTGAGAATCAACTTTATCTTGTCCAAGGTATCGGACTGGCCGGGAAAAGCCTCGTGTCTGATCCCCAGTGGATAAACGGGAAGTACGACGCAAACTGTCACCATGAATTCCGAAACTGGATGATTCTGGCCTGTTTTTCACGGCCTCACACAGACAGACAAATTGATCTGTGCGTGGCTCCTTGGTCACTTGTTTCCGGGATACGAAACGAGTGCCACAGCTGGGATGACGCGGTCGACGAACGTCAAACACGACACGATACTCGCAAACTCAGCCTCACACAATACCCCGCCCAAGACTGACCCACATGTATCTTGAATATTTGTTGACCCCACAAATGCTGTGGAGGTGTGGATTCCAAATGTCCAGATGTTGTCAGTCTCCAGTGAAATTCGTTCCGTTGTCTCTCAAACTGCAGGCGTACCCAGCAAACTACTGGGCGGAAGGTCACAAGGCCGCGATCAACAGACTCAACTGGGCGGTGGCCATCATTCTGCTCTACACGAACCACTCTGTCAACTTTCTACTGTACTTCATCAGGCAAGAAACACAATCACAGCAAAGAGCGGCAGCATTCAGTTTTGCAAGTTGCAGCTTCAAGTTCCCCGTGTATTGGTTGTGGTTTCAGTGGGCGTGAGTTCCGCAGTGAACTGCTGCGGATGCTCTGCTGCAGAAAAGAGTCCGAGCCGTCAAAGACACAAGAATCGCATGAAACAGCTGTCAGCCATTTCTAGGACGCGCCAAGAACTTTGGGGCATTGTCTTCAAATGTTGGAGGAACGAGGTTTTTTTCTGTAGCAAAATGGTAACACTTTACGATATTTGCGAAATACATTTTGTTCCGAGCAGCAGTTCCAAGTTCTCCTCATCTCCTGTTTTGCGCACGAAGAATCGAACAGCGCGAACGAGCGGAAGGGACAAACATCGCGGTGACAGGGATCGCATACGTAGTTTGAAACTTGGCGACACTGAGCACGTGCGCCGTGTCAAGCAAATGGGGTGAGGACGCCCAGTGCAGGAATACGAATCGGGAAAATCGTTGTCACGCTTCATTTTTGCACCTTTCTGCACAGTATCCTGGGCTATTTGCGGCCAGACGCCAACATACCCCAACCTCGCGAATTGCACGGAACTGTCGCAAACTTTGCCGTGCCAGTCCACTGTGCCACCCACTGCTTCCTGCAGGTTCCAATTTTTTATTCTTTCAGCCGAAAAGTACACGCAAGCAGAAACACCCTTTTTTCCCTGTGTGAATCAAAACCTTTTCTTTCAAGTCCTTTGGTGTCAGAATAAATTTGAAAGCATAAACAAAAAGTTGCAGCAAAATGTTTTTCACAATGACCATGTCACAACAATTGCAGGCAAAGAATTTCAGCAAAGTTCTCAGTGGAGGACATTTTAGTGAAACTGTAAAATCCACTTCAAGTCTTGTTCAGGTCAGCTTTATAGATAGATCTTCTGCGTTTCTGCACAAAAATATGAACAAGAAGAACAAGCACAAAGAAGCAGCCATCCCTAAACTTGGTGGATTCACATAGAACTGGTTTTCATGCTTTCTTTGTGACAGCATCATCTGTTAAGGAGGATGGTGTACGAGGTTTGCTTGTGTGAGTTGACGAGGACCTGTCGCGCACCCAGGGTCGCTCAATGTAGTGATGTTCTTGAGATTCATCACTCAGTTTGCCGGATCGACTTTCATGAACGCGACCGCAGCGCCCCGCAAAGCATGTGCTCACAACATCGAACCAAGGTCGTTAAAAGCGTCCCATATCACGAGCGGAGCAATTTTGGCATCACGTGGTGGTTCCGCATGGTGATTAATTCACGCTCTCTGAATTTCAAGGGTTAACTGTGCACACCTTGTCCCAAAAGTGGGAAACACGCAGACTCTGTTGGTACAAGTGTCTGACAAAGAGCAAGCAGCACCAACCACACCACCGAACATCGAAAGAAATCCCCTTCTTCTGCCAAATCCTCATTCGACACCAGGGTTTTTCACAACACTCGCACACCTTCAGGCCGATAAACCTCGTACGAGCAGAATGTTGAGCCGATAATGATGTGGTACCTTTTCACTGGTGTGCTACTGTAAGAATGGGTGAAACCATTCGTGGACGAGTAAACCTTGTGTACCCTTCCCTGTTTGCGTGGCTTAACCTAATCGGGTGCTGCACGCTGAGATGCTCAAATGTTACAGTCTGATTACTCGGGGTGAAATATACACCCCAGTCACGCTCCAGTTGGGCTCAATGAAGTGGACCTTTCAGTCGTCGTCTGCTGAGGTGAAACCAATTTCGTGCGATGTGAACTCGACAGAAGTTTTTGGGACACCAGCGCCATTGCTTTGGGGGACTGCAGCCCCTTGCAACCTGAACCATCTGGTGGGAATGTAGAACTGCGTTGAAAATCTGAGGACTGGACACTCCAGGCCAGTGTCCCGGACAACTCGGATAAATTTACCTCATCTGCAGCTTCTGTCGATTCAAGTGCCGTGCAGCATCTGGCATTGGAATAAGTCAGAAGAGAGCCAAGTGAGACTCCAAACGCAAGTACATTTGTTTCCTTGTTGAATTGCTTTGTTGTGTAAAACATTTCATCAGCTTGTAAGGATGAGCGAGCAGATAGCATGACCCGACCGTGCTCGTTCAGCCATCCTTACAGTTCCCATGCGGCTTTGGCACTTTGTCTGAATGTTCAGACCTTTGGGGTCAACACAAATGAATTCCAGAGAAACAATGCTCTTTGGTATGAAATAGACTTCAAAATTGTCCTGTGTGAATTGAAAAATTAGAGGAAGATTCAGAGTCTCTCGACCCAAATCCTGACCTCGACCCCCGAAAAATTCCTAAGTTTGGCACGCTGAGGCACAAGTGTTCAAATTGTGCGCGCTTCACACCACAAAAACAAGAAAGCCGAGTCTGAAAAGCAGATCAAGCAAACTTACGATTTCCCACTCTTGCACACAGATCACAAAAAGAAAACTATCACAAAGGTCGTTGTTGGCGTCGCAGACTTCAGAGGGTGAACAACTGTCCACAACAGATCAGGATCGTGGCAGTTGGGCCCGACCTTGTCCTCGGTTGATGAATTTCTATTCAACACTCGGAGGCTCGAGGGAGTGTTGTGTTTTGGGGATCAGGACGGCCCATCTTCTTGAACGTTTTGAAAGAAAACGCAAAAAAGCGACGTCCGTGTAAAAATAGAGGGGCTGGTGAATTGATAAGTCAGCGTGGCGGGCAAGTCACAGGGGCTCCCAGGTCTGCAGGACACCGTCTTGCCATTCCTGGAACGAGCCCAGTTGAATTGACATGCAGTTCCGTAAAATAATCCGCGTGTTTTGCAACAGTTTCCGATTCTCATGTATCTCAAGAACAGAATCCAATGAATATACCTTTCCAATCCGTGTTGAGATCCAGGCAAGATGTTGGTGTTGTTCCAACAGAGGTTTTGAAGTCAGCTGGACTTCTGATTGGGCATGTGTTGGGAGTCAGCTTGTCGATGCCTGTGTCGCGCTCAGATACGAAGATCTATCCAAATATTCTAAGAATCATCATGTCTTGGTGGCCTGTCTGAGCCCCATCTGTCCTCGCGGTTGACTAGGCATTGATCGGTCATGAGTCAAGTTATGCAATGGTCGACCGGTCTTCTGCGACCGCAGACGTGCCCTGTGAACTCAGAGCGCTCATCACTCGAAGCAGCAACATGTCAAAACATGCGACAATGTCCATGGAGATTCCTTTGCGGATGATCCAACGTGTGTGCATTTGGTTTTCCATGCGCCTGCAGGACCCTCCTGCTGTGACTTTGAACAAACTGAGGATGGTGTTTGGAAGAGACAGTTACTCTCAGGCCACTGTTTATCGCCTGCACAAGGAGTATTCTTCAGGACGCTGCAAAGTTGGTGACCTTCCCAGGAGTGGCAGGCCCAGAACAGCCAGAACCAAAGGAAACATTGCAGTTTGTGATCAGGCTGTCAAAAGGGACAAACATGTGGATATCCATCGTCTGTGTCACCTCCTGAGCACTTCTTATGGGACTGTTTTCCGTATCCTCCATCATGAGTTGTCTCTGAAGAAGAAGGTGTGCAAGTACATCCCTCATGTACTCACAGAGCAACAGAGAAGGAACCGGGTGTCCTTTGCTGTCAACTTCTTGGATTCCTACCCCAGTTTGAGGAGGCTGAAGTGGGTGGTGATGACGGATGAGTCATACTTTCATGTCTATGATCCTGATTCCAAAGTCCAAAACATGCAGTGGCTGGCACCAGGAGAAGAAAGGGGCTAAGTTGCATGCCGCTCACGATCCACAGCCAAAATTCTCATGATTCCATTCTTTGACATCCATGGACTGGTGCACCTGGAGTTCCTGTACAACCAAACTGTCAACAAGACCATTTTCAGACAAATCCTGTCCCATGCTTGGGAATCCATCAAGAGGAGAAGGGGATCTTCTTTGTGGCGCAGCAAGGATGAGTACCTGTTACACATGGATAACGCCTCCCCCCACAAGGCTGACATTGTCCTCGATGCCCTTGGACAGTGGGGGTGGAACTGGCTGCGTCATCTACCCTACAGTCCGGACCTTTCTCCATGTGACTTTTTTCTTTTCCCGTATCTCAAACGCAGACTCAGAGGCAGAAACTTTGGAGATGTTGGTCATCTTCTTGAAGCCATCGACGAGCAGCTGGGCTACATCCCTTCCTTCTTGTGGGAAGGATGCTTCAGGCAATGGCAGGCCCGCTGCCAAAAGTGCATTCTGTTCCGGGGACACTATTTTGAAGGCTTAAAGCAACCGCCTCAGAATTGACGTGATTTGTGCCTGTTCAGCCACAAATGTTTTGCACAGGGACATAAACAACAACACAAGAATCATGTGACCATGTTTGTTGTCATCTGTGTTTGCCGACCTGTGACCAATTGACCGCAGAAGCGCGAGAAGACCAAGACATGATGATTCTTAGAATATTTGGATAGATCCTCGTACGTACGAGCTTCTTGAAACATTTGTGTTCGTCGGCGTTTCCCTGTCAGATCAGCAGCACACGACTTGCGTCACCTCCTCAGGTCTGGATTTGTCACACTTGCTCCTCTGTCTGCCTGATGCCTGTGAAGTCGGATCCCAACGTGCAACACGTTTGATAAAGATTTGTCTTGAGGCATCCGTACAGTTTGATGAGCCAGATGTACGAGTCGAGCCTTCTGATCGCCATGTGAAAATGGGGGACCCAATCACCCAAGTGCTTCTAATCATTATGATATTCACCTTGGGGGCGCATGTTGGTGTCAGGTTGGCATGCTGTTCTTTTGTGGTGTTTGTTTTGAAAAACAAAAGTGTGACATCAAGGGCTGGGTGTGGGCGCAGACCCAGACATACGAGGTGAATCGATACAAAAAATAATCCGCCGTGATGAATGGTAGATTGTGGTGGAGCAAAAGCAGAGACTGATACGAGGTAATATTCCAAAGTCCTGTCCGTCATGATTGCGATTTGCCGACCAACTGCGAGTGCGACCAGTTCAATTTTACGCACATAGTAAGCACACATTTGGACGATGCA